>Ga0164290_1001125_pt1 | contig 51315 bp, 49 predicted proteins | sample Micstemetagenome_FD_108782 | JGI IMG/M metagenome (GOLD analysis project Ga0164290, IMG submission 108782) | Contaminated culture microbial community from soil near Moab, Utah, USA - Microcoleus steenstrupii SON62 (Illumina Assembly) | ecosystem: Environmental > Terrestrial > Soil > Soil crust...
ATGCTCACTTCAATAATCTCAAAATGGAGTGATGTTTATTACCAAAGCTTAGACATTCTACACAGGAAAATTCACCTTCTACTTTAAGTAAACTTTTATTCCAATATTAAAACTGTTTTAGATAGCTAAACTTCAAGATAGCATTAGCCTCAGTTTGCTTCCCCCGACTAATGCTTTCAAACGATCTGTTATTCAGTACAACATGCAGGTAGGATAGCGGTTGGTATTCCCAGGAAAATCGAATATTATATGCACCTTCCTTGTTCACTGTGTTCTTCTGGTAAAGACCACTTAATTGTAACCTCGGGTTTAAAGCCAATCTTGTTTCCAAAGCTAACAAATTAATTGTCTTTGTTGTACGGTCTTTGCCCACGTCTTTAAATCTATTAAGAGTGCCATTCATGGTAAGTGAAATATAGGGCGCAGGTGTGTACGAAACCGAACCACGTGTAGTGAGCAGCTTGCCGTTAAAATAATCTCCCAATTCCATGGTTAAGGCATAAAACATTTTGTTGGATGGGTTACTTTCCGCAGCAAATTGGAAACGGGTATAATCATATCTGCCGCTATCAATTAAAACACTCAGAGGTTTAAAAACATCGGTCAGGTATTGGTGGTTCAACAAGGTGCTGAACTTCACATAGCCGCCCTTAATAAAATTGAAGTAAAGAGGAATAATGCTAATAACCCGCTCTGAAAGAGCACGGGTGGAAGCCTGGTGATACCATTCCGTATTAACACCCGGGGAAAAGTCGCGAACTATTTTCCTATAAGGTATCCAGTTTTTTCGAATATTGAATTGAAATCCTGGTGTTGTTGCAATAATGTCTTGCCGTGAAATAAATCCGGTTTGCGGATCAAAGTTTTTGTCAATTAAGGCTTCTGTCCACCAGGCAGAAAAATCATTGTTCTTAAAAGCATATTGAACGTATCCGCTATAGCCCGATTTTATACTAGGAGAACTGCTACTTTGAAGCAGCATAAAGTTGAGGGTTTGTGTATTGGTAAGCCTTAAAAAGCCATCCATTCCGGCCGTTGCATTAATGTAACGGCTCTTTCCATTATAAGGAGCAAACACTTTGCCCGACATAATTATGCCAAGACGATTTGTTTTACCAAAGTTCTCTGAATATCTCGCCACAAAAAAATGCTGGAGCCTGGATGCTTCCGTATTTCTTTGTCTAACAGACATGAATCCCATGCTTCGCTTTATCGAACGGTATACTATCCTTGCACCACCTTCAATTGCCAAAGGTCTATTGGTACTATCCAGTCCAATTCTTCTGCTAAAAAAAGGTTGAATAAACAGATTGGCTCCTTCATCACTTGGAGAAAGCCCGATTCCGAACAGAGAAGCATTTTCCAGGAAGAATTGCCTCTTCTCAGGGAAAAATATAGAAAACCGCGATAAATTGTTTACCAGGTTATCGGCGTCTGCTTGCGCAAAATCAGTATTCACTGTTGCGTCCAACACAAGGTTAGGTGTTATCGCCCATTTTACGTCCCCACCAGCTTTTGTGCTGAAGTTTTTCACCTCATTGATTCCTGAAGTGCGGGTATAATTGAGGAGCGTATAAGGATTTACTTGAATGTTCCCTAATGAAGATGGTGGTTGTAAGCCTGTTACGATCCCTGCATAAACCACTCGATCAAATCCAACAGAACGGGGATAAGGCGACCAGGTCGATTTTTCATTACTGGTACGCTCTGTCCTCCTGAAGTTAATGCCCATATGGAAACTACTGTCATTAATTTTTTTATACCGCAAGGTTTTCCAGGGAATTTGTATTTCTGCAATCCAGGCAGTATCGGTTCTGGTAGTTCGGACTTTCCATAACCCATTCCAATCAACATCGAAATAAGTATCATCATAGGCTTGATAGTCACGCTGTGCGCCATAAGGGTTAGTGAAGAAGGTCATACTGTTACGTTGGTCATTAAAGCCATCTACAGTAAGTCCCACTAAGTCGTGTTTTGCAAACGGGAAATCTCGTTTCATATCCGGTACTTTGTACCTATTGCGACCGACAGTATCGTAGCAAACAAATCCAAAATAAATGCTGTTTTCATTGTATAGGATGCGAACAATAGTCTTGAAATAGGCAGGCGCTCCCTGCATAGGGTCAATTTGTGTAAATTGCTCTGCTATTGCTGTCTTTTCCCAATCGCTTTCATTCAATCTGCCATCTATCAATATTTTCGAAGAAGTGTATGAAGCCCTAACTTCTTTTTTAATCCTATCCGGTAGAAACACGTTTTGCGCCTGCAGTGTAATTGTTGAAAGGCTATACAATAGTAAGAATAATTTGCATCTCATAGTGAGTTCCTGTTTCACCACAAAATGAATTCATATCGTTGATAACATAAAATACTTAATTTGTATAAATTGATAGCAAAAAAGGCATCAGATGACATTATACCAAATAAAGAATTTTTTGATTGTAGCCGAGAAACTCAACTTTCATAAAGCATCGGAACAAATCTTAATAGCACAGCCTGCGTTAAGCAGACAGATTCAGCAACTGGAACAGGAAATAGGTGCATTGCTTTTTGACCGTTCTAAAAAACAAATTCGACTAACAAACGCAGGAGCTTACTTTAAAAGAGAAGCAGCACGTTTGGTTTTGCAGATAGAAGAAGCTGTAAAACAAAGTCAAAAGATCTACAAAGGAGAAGTAATGGATATTCGTATAGGTCATGCAAGTTCGGCCATGCAGTCAGTATTACCTAAAATTTTGAAAGGAATAAAAAAAGATCTGCCAGGCATACAAGCAACCTTGATTGAAGGAACCAATAAATTGATATTTGAAAAGCTGTTACATCATGAACTGGATTTTGGAATTGTTCCTAATGCAATAACTTCAAAAGAATTAAAGAGCAAAGTGCTTTATAGGGAAAATTTTGTTTTGGTTTTGCCATCGGATCATCCGCTTACACGTAAAACATTCAAAAACCTGTCAGATTGCGCGGAAGATGACTGGATCATGCCTCCAGGCGATGATGGTCTAGGCTATGTAGAAATTTTATACCGTATTTTTCAGAAGCATAATTTTTTACCCAAGGTAGTACACCGGACACCGAACGCCTCTAGTGCTTTGAGGCTGGTAGAAGCTGGATTAGGCGTAAATGTAATTGGTAAATCGGCATTGAATGGTGTTAATCTGGAAATAAAGCATATTGAGCTTTCTAAAATCGGTGAAAAAGTCGAAATGCGTTTGGTATGGTTGAAAGAAAGAGAGCCGGAGTTATCCAATTTGATTAACCGGTTTGGCAGGTATGCATAGTTGTACAAGCAGCATTCTTATTGTTTTAATTAGTTTCTTGTCTTGTTTATGTTCCATCTGAAAGCCTGAGCCAATGTTTACAAAGGGTATTGTTTGTTTAATGAACCTTTGGGGGTAACGAGCTATCCTTTTCAATTTCTTTTGGGTTATACGCGAGGCGATAGAAGATGATTCTGATCCACTTTCGACTAGGTCATTCGGGCTAGGATCAAAGCCGTTATTGTTTTGAAACCGTCAATCTTTGATGGCAAACATGTAAGTCCAGCCGATAAAAAAAAGTTGCAGTGGGATTCTGAACCACAAATAGGATAACCCGTTCCCGTCAAAAGTTGCCTTTTGGTAGTCGATATGCTTACTCGCAGCATAAATATTTGCAGGAAGCACCAAAATAAAGAAGGCAATCAGTAACCATCCTGTGAGCACCCTGAAACGGGGCGTTAACAATCCCACAGCACCAGCAACTTCCAAAACCCCTGTTAGGTAAATTGTTTCCGTTTTGTAAGGAAAAAACGGGGGGAGCATCATAGCCATCCCCTTTGAAAAGGCAAAATGCCCCACCGCGGTAAACACTAGCATCACGGCCATAGCGATTCTTCCAGACAGTGCATAGGCATAGTGACCAAGAAAAAATTTAATGACTAACAACGAAATAGAAAAACTAATGAGTAGAACCAGTAAGGGTTTCATTTTTGTTTCCAAAGTTCAACTGTCAATTATTTCACACAATGAACCAGGGTTAAAAAATCCGTTTTCTGATCCGACTTAATGCTTGTGGCGTGATACCGATATATGGTGCAATGTATTTCAATGGAATTTGCCTGATCAGTTCTGGCTGCTCTTCAAGCAGGTTTTTGTAACGCTGTTCGGCCGTCTCGTTTAGAAGTGCTATCTCTCTACGTGTTTTTTTTATAAATAGTTCTTCGCTTGCCCGTCTACCGATTACATTTCCAATGACTGTCTCATTGTATATGGTTTGAAGATCCTTATAGGTTATCTGCCAGAGTACTGTCTTTGTCAGCGTCTCTATGTAGTAAGTAGAAGGGGTGCGTGTCAAAAACGAATCGTACCCGCTCACAAAATTATTTGCAAACGTGAACGAGAAGGTGAGTTCATTTTCCTCTTTCTCGATATAGAAACGCACCATCCCGGTTTCTATGAAAGAAAGATTGTTTTCGGTCTGCCCTGCTTTCAGGAGCAGATATTTTTTTGGAAATTCTCTGTGCCTAAGTTTTGATTCAAAAATTTTCCAGTCGCAACTACTTATGTGAAATTTATTTTCGAAATATTGTCGGATTTGCTCCATGAGTATGTGATGGAAATATCTTACTAATCGTAATGGCTAAAAAGTCGGGAATGTAACAACTGTATTTTGACCTGTTTTCAGCACTGGTGACAAAAATAAATTCTTTTAATAATTTTTCAACAGGTGCCGGTCAAAGGTCAGTTACACCCGTTGCGCTCACTTATCTCCATTGATCAGATCTGAAATTTGTTTAATTGCGTGTCGCGATTCTTTTAGGTCGGTCACGGCAATCCAAACATGAAACATAGCCGGGTATTCGAAGTAGTTTATCGCAATGTTTTGAACTTCCATTTTTTCTTTGAATTTTCTAGCATCCGGAAGAAAGATATCATGCGTTCCAATAAAGAGAGAGATTTTCCCTAGTTCGGAAAAACCGCCATAAATCGGACTTACCTTGTAATCAGTGATGGGTAGATTGGCCCTGTATGCCTGTGCTGCAAGTGTAAGGCCCTCTATACCAAGCGATCGATCCTTTTTATCAATTCGTAGGATATCCGGGTGGCTCAATGTTAGGTCAAGCCAGGGTGAAATCAGGATGATCTGTGATGGTTGCCTTCTCTTCTCATTTCTTAATTTCTGCGCAAACCCCAAAGCAATACCGCCTCCTGCTGAGTTGCCCATGAATACGATATTCTGTTGCGGGTATTTAGAAAGCAAACTCGAATAAAGCATATCAAAATATTGATAAACATCTTGGTAATTTGACGTGGGTGCCAAAGGATAGTCTGGTACAACAATGATTGACCCGGTTTTCCGTAGTAACTCTCCAATCAGGTTCCAATCATATTTTGTAATGTTTGAAACATACCCACCTCCATGTATGTAAATTATTAAATTCTGAAAGCGATTTTGCTCATTCAATATCCATACTCTTCGTTTATCAACTTCCTGGACGTCTATGGGAAAACCTTTTTTCAAATGCTCAGGCAAGGGTGCTGCTTCAGAAGAAAACTTCTTCGTCTTAAAATTGCGTTCGATCTCCTTTTTCTTACCAATAACGGTCAGCAGGATTTTCAAAACTTTCGATTTGAAACTAGGAGGGTGAGGATGGATGTAAGTTTCTGAAATATCCGGGTGTGATAGTCCGCGCATTGATGCTGTAATTATAAAAGGAGAATTAAATAATGACACATATCCATTTTTCTTCACCCGCAAAAAAAGGAAGTCATGAATTGCCAAACAATGAACCTGGGCTAAGAAATTCGCCTTCTTATTCTACTCAATGCCTGGGGTGTGATGCCGATATAAGACGCGATATAATGTAAGGGGATCTCTTTGACTAACTGGGGTTTCTCCGTCAATAGATTCAAATAGCGTTGTTCGGCCGTTTGGTGTAGGAAAGAAAGTTCACGTCTGAACTTTTCTAAAAACAATGATTCGCTGGCAAGTCTGCCAATGAGATTACCGGATGTTGTTTCTTGGTACAATTGCTGAAGGTCATCGTACGTTAGGCGCCAAAGTATGGTTGGCGTCACGGTTTCTACATGGTAGGCTGAAGGTAAACGTGAGAGAAATGAATCATAGGCACCGATAAATTCGTTTTCAAAGGAAAATTCCAATGTGACTTCGTCTTTTTGATTAGGAATGTAATAACGTACAATCCCTTTTTCTACAAACGATAAATAGTTTTCTGTTTGCCCTTTCTTCAAAAGCAGCGTTTTCTTCGGAAACCGGGCTAACTTGAATCGTTTGGCAGCGTTCGCCCAATCATGTTGGCTTAAGTCAACGAAGTTGTTCCGAAACAGCTTTCTTATTTGTTCCATCGTAGGAGGAAGGATTTGGTAACGCAAAGTATTCTTTTTGTAAGAAGCATGTGTGTTTTTTAAGCTGATTCTTAGGAGTGATCTCCCTTTTCAACTAGAAATTTGGCACAAGTGTTTAATGGAAAGAATGTTATGTTCAGTGAAACAGAAAGGGGATGAACAATGAGCTCAAAACTATTATTGTAGCAACAGGCACGAGTGCCCCAAACCTTCAAGTGTTTGCATAATAAGTGGAACTGGAACGTAAACGTTCTCTATCCGAAGAATGTTGTCGCAATCATGTAGATCAAAATTAATTCTTGCATTAGGAATTTTGCTCTGAAGGTTGCGAATAACAAACGCTGCCTCATGTTCAGATTCAACCGATGTTTTAAATATTTCTACCACGCACATTTTTTTGGTTATCGTACCGAAACGCATACCTTGATTTAGACAAGGAGTCGAACCCACAACAAACCACTCCTAAGTAAATAGCCGAAAGGTTTGGCTGATTTTTTAGAATTAGCGACCTGCCGACATCATCGATTCAGTGCAACAATGCAGAGACGATAGATTCAATTGAGGTAGTCAACGTTTCTTGGTTTAGCAAAGGTTACGCAGAATGCGAATCTCAGAAATGAACTTGGGTTAATTAATGAAAGTAAAACTAGGGGATTGATTTTGTTTCTGCCTTTGCGCCCTACCCTCACATAGCTGTTGTTGTGTGTTTTCACCAACAACTGTAGCACAGCCTGATGCCTTTAGTTTGGGCTCATTCAGCTATGTCAACTAACTAAGTTGATCCCCTTTTTGCGTACAACAGTACAGTATTTTCACTGAGTGCTTCTTGTATAAATACTGAATTGCCTGCTATTATTTCTCCATAATTTCAGTCCACTAAAACCAACTGTAATGAGAAAAATAACAATCGTATCCGCTTTGCTATTTTCCGTCCTTGTTTTGTCACGTTGCAACTGCAATAAAGAGAAAGTAGAAGTAGTGGAGCCATCCGATGCCGACAGTACCATTGCCCGGTTGAACAATGAGGTGCTGGCCGATACCACGGGTCAGTTTGTTCAGGTGGCTGGAGCACCAACAGTCTGGCAAGCCTTTGAAACATTCTTTAAAACCTGCGTCAAAAATTCCAGCATAAAAGATTACTCCCTGTTCAGCAAATACCGGCTCCTTTATCTTGGTCCTACCAATTCAAAATATTTGGGCACTGTGTATTCTGGCAATGGTGTAGAAACAAAAACAGAGCTTACCCGCTGGCTCACAAGCAATCAACTGGATCAATTTATTGCAAAAGGGAATCCTGTGCCGGGTTGCGATGTCTCTACCATCAAAGAGCAGTTCATATCAATTGCGTTGGGTAATATCCCGTTTGTAGGCACGGATACCACTCTGAAGTTTGTTCTAAGCAGGAGGGACTCGATAGTGAACAGTGTGGGAAATTGGACAATTGATGAAATTAAGACTTCTGATTTTGTTAAATACCTCAACGAGAACATTAGCCAGGCAGATGTAAAATATTATAGGGATGTGATGGTTAAGAAAAACAATGTAGTGGCCTTTAAAGTAGTCAAGATATCAGGTTTCGAAGCCGATCTGAAATTTAACAGGGGCATCGGAATAGAAGTGGATTTGAATATCCCCATAGCTAAAACGAAACTAACAACAGGAAGCGATTCCACATTGTGCGCCTTCCGGTTTACCAAAACCAATAACACAACCGTGCATCTCAAAACAGAGGGCGAATTCTATGCCTTTGCCTTGGTGATGAAAGGGAAAAATGTCGGGAAATGAAAAGACCGGTCACGTTATTAGCAGTATTATTTTTTGGCCTCCTATGCAGTGCTCAGGATCCTACAGATTCCATTTTCGCTGTAATGCAATCCTATCATAGGCTCAATGATTCGGTTAAAGCACAGCTGGAACATTCTATCATGTGGGATGAGCAATCGCTTGGAACAAATAAAACAAGCTTCTATAAAGAATTGATGAGTTTTTATTCGAACAATGCTAGACCTCTTCTTGCTCTTTCTAGAGATTCTTCTGTACTCTGGTTTGGTAAAGAAGATGCGGCTGACATCAAATGGCTGGGTGTTACTACTTCCTTAGCAGGGAGGTTACAGAAAATGTCGGATGTCTTGCCGGACACATTTCTTTCGGGGCCAACGCACCTCAACTTGCATACGCAAAGTGAGGAAATGATAATGAACATGTTCGATGGAGAAGACAGTGTGCAGAACACAGGGGAAGAACTGGCTTTCTTCAGAGCCAAAAGCTTTCTGGCAGATCCTTTGAATTTGGAAATCAATAGCAGGGTGATTAAACCGCTCTCTGCAGACATTATTGTCTTGAAGCCATCGGTGTACCTCAAAATGAGAGACTACCTGCAATACGTAGGCGATCAGGGATATATTTATTCTTGCTCCGCTTGGGCGGCGGCAGGATTGAAAAGCATAGAAGATAACATAAAAAGAAAACGAACCTTTGAATATGCCGACAAAAGCAGCACAGAAGCCTTCCCGAGCCCTTCTTTCATCTTTACAATAGCAAAAGAAAATTTAGGAATGCCTTCATGCAAAGCCGGCGTCGAATTGCTGGAGGCAATGAAGGTTTTGGAAGACAAAGGAGTAATTCCTTTAAAAGACTGGCCGTATTATACAAATGACATCGATTGCACCATCCCGGAAGTTAACACAGACGCCATTAAGTTAGCTGCAACCAATAGAGTCAAGTTTGCTCCCGTCCGCCACAACGTGATCGATTTTCAATATTGTTTGAGTAATAATTGTCCTATTGCAGTAGAGGTAGATATAGATAATGAATTTATTAGGCAGGGCCTCAATGGAAACTGGACAAAGAACAACCCGTATATATGGTCAAAATTTGCCTCTGGTAACAAAGAACGGGCTAAGCCCCATTCTATGATTTGCATTGGATATAACGACAGTTATGGCGCATTCCTGATGGTAAATTCCTTTGGTCGGGGTTTTGGTGACAATGGAATGTTCTGGATCGAATATGATTTCATGTTCGATATTTTACAAGACGCTTACCATATAAAATGCAATGAATTTTCAGGTAATTCAAAAAAGGATAAGGAAAGAATTCAACTGTTGAATAATAAAAACGTAACAGCAGAAAATGAGTCCGTCTTTTGGCTGGAAGAAGGCGCAAATAGACCGGCAGTTCAAAAACAGAGTTTAAAATGGAAGCTTCTTTCATTAAGCATGAAAAACAAAAAAACCCTGGCTAACCTGCAGGTAACAAAAACAGATGGAACCATTATTCGAAAAAAAATTCCCTTGACCCTCGGTGTAGCCACCTATCTGACATACAACAATATGAATTATTTCATCGAATTAAGAAGCCTTAAGGAAGCGGTAACGGGTAGTGCACTGTCAATTTTTAATGATCCAGCAATGGCAGAATTGCGGATAACAAAAATTCCCGTAAAATGAGTTAGATCTATACAATCGTCTCAGTATTCCGAATCATTCTTTCTCACACTCCCCGCCGTCCTGCCATAATACTTCCTGTACGCCGTCATAAAATTCTTACTGCTTTTAAAACCGATCAAACCGGCAATTTCCTTGATCGGTTTGTCGGTTTCTCTCAACAGTAGGTCAGCCGTCTCCATTCGGCTTTTTCTCAGGAAATTGGTAAAGCTTTCCCCAAACAGATAAACAAAAGCGGCATTGAGCTTGGGGGCGCTTAATCCAAACCGCGAAGCAACTTCATGTAATAAAATGGGCTCATGTAACGCTTCTTGCAGATAGCTTTGAGCTTCCCTGGCCTTACCGATTTCAAACTTATTTAAATGAGGTGTAACCGCTGCATTCATGGCTTAAAAATACCCTGCGCCTGCCGCGGATCGCAAACGTATTTATACAGGATAATCCATGTATTTACTACTCTTATAGCTTATACAATCCGTTTCGAATGGCATAAATCGCAATCCCGATCATATTCTTGGCTCCGGTCTTCTCCAAAATCGAATTGCGGTAGTTTTCCACTGTGCGCTGGCTCAGGTCCAGCATCGGCGCAATCTGCTTGCTCGAATATTCCTGGCAAATTAGTTGAATGATCTCCAGCTCCTTGGCGGTGAACTTGGCATCCTCATGTTTGCGGAAAGGGTTCACCTTGCTGCCGGCGATCAGACGAGCCATTCTGGGCGTAGTAGCATTACAAAAATAAGTGCCGCGGGTTTGTACGGCCTTTATGGCATCCAGTAGTTCTTCCTTTGATGTACTTTTTAGTACATAGCCTTTGGCACCGGCTTCAAGCATATCTACAATAAGGCTATCATCGCCGTACATAGTAAAGGCCACTACATGTACTTCAGAATACAACTCTCTCACTCTCTTACACAGTTCAATCCCGTCCATCACAGGCATTTGTATGTCAGCAACAACTACATCAGGTGGTTCCTTTTCAATAATGTCCAGTGCTTCCTTCCCATTGCTGGCTTGTCCCACTATCGAAATGCTTCTGTCCCTTGAAAGCAACAGCTCTAATCCTTCTCTTAATATAGGAAGGTCATCAACGATCACGATTCTTGTCTTCTTTTCCATCAATTGCTTTTATCGGTATTTCAAAAAAATATTCGGTTCCGGAACCTTCTTTCGATTCGCATTGCATTTTGCCACGTAGCATTTCCGCTCGGCTTTTCAGGCTGCGCAATCCGAGGCCTTTCGACTGTTTAATAAGTTCATCATAAGCAAAACCTTTCCCGTTGTCCTTGCAAAAAAGATAAAGGGTATCATTCTTCTCTTTCAGCAACACATCAATATAACTGGAAGCAGCATGCTTGAATGCATTGTGAAGTACTTCCTGCACAATGCGGTAAATGTGGATGCTCATATACTCCGGGATGGGGCTGTTTACCTGGTACTGGAATCGAACGTTCATCCCCGATACTTCCCGGTAATGTTCAATAAATTCTTTTAAGGCATCCGGTAAACCTTTGCGAACTAAGGTTCCGGGTGTCAGGTTTACAGCAATGCCCCCCAATCGGTTGATCACGGTTTCAATATGGGATCGGGCTTTTATTAGGTGAGCTCTCTCATCTTCACTGATGTCTTCTATATGGTCTATCTGGTATTTTGCAATGGCAAGCAGGGGCCCTAATTCATCATGAAGATCAGTGGCGATACGGGTACGTTCCTTTTCCAGTACCGCAACTTCTGCTAAAAAACTACGTCGCTGCAATTCAAATCGCTTCCGCTGGTGTCGGAATACGGAATAGGCAAAAAACAGGATAATAGTGCCCAGCACGGCCACAGTGATCAGTACTGCAGTATATAGCGACGTTTCAAAGGGATCCATAGAATAGCAAATGCATAAATGAAATTCGTAAACAAGTTAACGTAAGCCATGATTTCATAAATCCTTATACGGAAGGCCCGGCTATGATTCAAACCGTATATCCAAAACGCTTCAACAAGAACCGCATAGGTGAAATAGAATATAAACCCCATGCAGATTAGAAATATCGGGTTCTTGGCTAAGGATCCGGGTTCTTTAAAGGTGATCTGGTTAATGGTGCTGATACTCATTAACACAATAACAAACGAGTGAAATATGGTGAAATATGAATTGAATTGGTAAATGCTCTGCAAAATAAATAACTCGTACATCCAGCTAAGGAGCAAAGTGGCCTGAATGGTAAAATAAAAGGGCTTACGGTCCTGGAACAGGCCCCACCTGAACATTTGATAAGTGATCAGTAAGGCTTGTATGAGAGAAAAGAGGTTAAAATTGATTACGTTGGAATGCTTGGCCTGCATCAGTCCAATACTCAATAGTTCATTGATCAGCCCTAGCCACAAAAGCCACAAAAAAGGAAGATAGGCTGAAACGATTTTACGTAATCGTATCCAGCCTATCACAGCACCTATGCCTACCGAAAGACTGAACAGGGCGCTTAAATAATAGTTCATGAAACCTAGCTGTTTAACGGTGAGCTGGGCGGACAAAGATCTGGACAACGATTTCCGTTTTCTAAAATTTCACCGTCAGTTAGTCCATCCTTGGTCGGTAAAATATCTTCCCCGTTTGCATTCACACCTACACTGATACTGTGAATTTTAAGACCGCTGTCCATACCGTAATAAATCCGTACACCGGTGCACCCTGTTTGATTGATCAGGGACTGAAAGGAAGCCTTGTCAAAAGTTTCGCAAATAGGTAAAATATTTTTCCCTTTTTGCTGGTCTGTAAGAATCGCTTCTCTGTTACTGCGGTAATCACTGGTCATTTGTTCGGCTGTTTGCAAATCAATTGTGTGGCTCATAGTAATTACATTTTGTTTGCTGCGAATCTGCCAAACATGACCTTCATAAAAAAAGGCATTTACTTAGTTTTCTATCTGGTGTTTTTACTCTTGTTTGGTATTCCCCTTTTTACATCTACCCGAATGAAAGGGTGGGTATCAGCTATAAAGTATTTATAGACTTCTCTCAATAGAAATGTTCTTGATAAGAAATGGGCAGCTTCTCATTTTTATAAGACGATTCCGGCCTCTGAAGACACCATTCTAAAATCCATCTTTATGAACAACATGCCGAATCGCATAGTGATCTATGCAAAGGACGTCGTCAACATTACAGGCCGTAAAGAACGAACAGCCAGGAAATTGCTTGCCCGAATTCGTAAAAAATACAAAAAGCAAAAAGCAGATTTTATAACAGTAGAAGAATTTTGCGCCTTTACAGGTTTCAATGAAAATAAAATTGCCGCCTTCCTTCTATGAAAAAAGGGGCTATTCGCCCCTTTTTTTCTTTTGGATCAACCGCCTAAGCCATTTTAGACAAACCGTAGCACTAAAGCTTACCACAGCACCAATCATTGCCAGCACAATCGTTTTTACAACATCCCCGGCTGGTATTTGAACCAATACCACCAGCAAGGTGCCGCAGGCTACTCCGGCCACGGTATCGCCGCTAGCTCCGTTTGGAAGATCCATGCCTTTTCCTTTTGGGTTTGTGTACATCGTTTGTAACGGTCTGGCTGATACCGGAAGCCACACTACCGGCAACAGTAAGATAACCTGCTGCCTGTAACACCATTGTTGGCAGGGCCACTGGCGCAGCTAGCAGAGCGCTGCCTATGGCGGCTAATACCAAACCGGTATTCCGTACTTTTTTATAAAAAGGAGGCGTAGGTAACTGTATTCGTTCTTTTAATGTCATGTTTAAGATTGAATAGTGATAAAAACAGTTTCAGTCAGTAAGGCCGGGTAGATAAGGGCTTTTAATTTTTCAAAAGCAGGCCTCGACCGGCTTCCTTTACCCGGGGCCGTTAAAACAGAAACTGGTGCAATACAGCCCCTGAGTTCTTTTTGAGCATCATTGGCAGGATGAATGAGGATATAAGCCCTGCCGGCTACACCTTCAATCAATATATGATGTTTGAATCGGTGGCTGTATCGTTTCCTTAAACGGTACCGGCCTTCAGGTATGCACGACACCTTCGGTTGGTTATCCTTCCAGGGCAGTTCAATGGTATAGCATTGTAACTGCTGGTTTAAGTAAAGTGTTCCGTTGGTACCATCAGCATGATACCGTCTGGTAAGCACCAGTTCCATGTTATCAGGTTTTAAAAGATGATAGAATTTAATTACCGTCCACCTTTACAAGCGCAAGGGCATTATAGCTCCCGTTCTTTAAAGGGTACTGCACTCCGTTAACTTCCTGCATGAACTCAATGCCCAGTACAAGAAATAGCGGATGAGTGCTGTTCGCCGTTATCTGGTTTACCAGGGTTAAACTGGCAGTTGCGGTCTGATCCCAGGGCAGAATGTTACTTTCTTTCGAATCGGCTGTAAAAACACCCTGTGTAAAATCAACCTCGCTGCCGGCACTTAGAATTTTGAAATGCGTAGTACCTCCGGGAGCTGCTATCATTTCAGCCGGAACAAAAGGCGGAATGGTCACGGTCAGTTCCCCGTTCACCCGGTTAATCGTAGCGGTGAAAGGCGCAAAGATGGTTGTACTCAGCTTTGCATTACTATTGAAATCAAAGCCGGAAAGTAATTCGGCCTCTCCGTCAATAACATTGCGCAACCCTCTGGTGCTGGTAAGGTCGGCCTGGATCACTCGTACCATTTCTTTGGTTAAGCGGCTCACCATCCGGCTGTCAGAAGCCTTTTGCAAAAGGGAGCGAAGCGAATTACGCAACAGCTTTCCGGCTTTTCCTGCCCTTCCAAATTCAGCTCCGTTTTCACGGGTACGCTGAAAAGCAGGGTCCGAAGCAATTCGTCCGGCCGTTACAGCGCTTTTCTCTTTGGCGATATAACCGTCTTTCGATTTGTGGAAGGTAATGTCTCCTATGGTACCCTCGAGTTTAATAATACCACGTTGTTTTGCCATTGTACTAAGTTTTAAAAGTGAATAAATCAACAGATGGATCCGGTGGTCATGACCGTTAGCGCTAACTAAAAAACCGTTTCGTTTCTGTAACAGGGCAAGGTTAATTCACCCCGGTTGGCGTTGCAAGCAACCGTTCCGTTTAGGACTCTTTTTACTGGAAATGGCCACTAATTGCAGACTGAAAGCAAAGAAGAACAGGCTCACAAAAGTGGGAAAGCAGGGCTGGGCTATAGCAACTGTATAGCAAAAGCATACCTGGTGTATGAAGAGTGTATGAAAAAGGTTTGCAGACAAAAACTAAAGAAGAACGATAAAGAATAGGATTCACATCTTTTCCGTCGGCAGGTTATATAAACATTATGTGTTGATAACAAGAGTATTTACTTTACTTTCCACAGGTATTTTCCTTATATATTTGTTTTCCTTTGATAAGCCGCTAACCAAAGTCCTGCCTGAAACACCAATCTCAAAAAATTTAATTCACTGTTCATGCAAAATTTTACCCGTCGCCTGCTTGCGCTGGCCCTTTGCCTCATTTCATTTATTACCTATTCACAAACAAGTCTGCACTATTGGGATTTTAATACAGGGGTAAGTGGTACTCCCTGGAGCTCACCCATACCTGCTACGCAAACAATCGGTTCGGGCTCACTCACTCATCCCTGGTCTAATACAGACGCTTTTGGGGGCAGTACGCTGGATGCACCTGGATTTACCTCAGCCACAGCGGGAGCATCATTTTCCGTGGTAAGCAGCGCAAATAATGGCCAGAGCTTTATCCTCAATGTTCCTTCAACAGGCTATCAGGATATAAAGTTGACCTACGCCACAAGAGGCACCAGTACAGGATTTACAACCCATACTATAGACTATACTACCGATGGAACCAACTATACCAATATCGCAACAATAACCGGTAGAACTTCCACTACCTACACCTTGCAAACAGTCGATTTTGCAGCTGTGGCGACAGCTAACAATAACGCAAACTTTAAAATCCGCGTCACCGTTTCCGGTGCAACAGCCACTTCCGGAAACAACAGGTTCGACAACATTCGCGTTACCGGGAATGCACTATCGGGAGGGAATAACCTATCCCTCTAAAACACAGCAAACGCTTCAGAGCCGGCTACTTCCGGCAGTTTTACTATAACCTATAATCCGGCTACAACTGCCTCAGGTTCGGTGTACTATGCTTTCACCGGGACAGCAGCCTTCTCAACCGATTATTCCGTTACGTTCTCTGCTGGCACGCCTTCTACCTCAACGGCAACAGGCACATTGAATAATATTCCTTCTGGTACTACAACTATATCGGTAACTATTAGTCCGGTAAATGATGCAGTATCTGAACCAGTAGAAACCATTATACTAACACTTAGCAACCCCACGGGTGGTTATACGCTAAGTACTGCGTCGGCCACCATTAACCTGACAGATGATGATGTGGCTGCCATCAACTTCACCGGAAATCACACAGAAGATTTTAATACACTGGCAAACACAGCCACATCGTCTACCCTGCCTGTAGGATGGATGCTTTATGAAACGGGTACCAATGCAAACGCAACATATACAGCGGGAGATGGAAGCTCTAATACAGGTGACACGTACAGCTTTGGTGCTTCTGGAAACACCGAAAGAGCTTTGGGCGGAGTAAGGTCGGGTAGTCTAGTACCAACCATCGGCGCACTAATTACCAATAATACAGGTGGTCCGCTTGCTTCCATTCGCATATCTTATACAGGTGAGCAATGGAGATTAGGCGCAACAGGCAGAAGTGATAAATTGGATTTCCAATACAGCACTAATGCAACTAATCTTTCCTCTGGTACATGGATAGATGTGGACGGACTTGACTTTATCGCCCCGGTTTCTTCTGGTACTGTTGGGGCCATTGATGGCAATACAGGAGGCAACAGTACAACTATAGTCTATACCATAAATGGCTTGAATATACCGCAGGGATCTACATTTATGATTCGCTGGAACGATGTGGATGCCTCTGGTTCCGACGACGGATTGGGTATTGATAATGTAAACCTTTCCTTGGGTTGTACGCCACCAACTAATCAGCCTACCACACTTAATCTCTCTCCATCGCTACAGTCCATTTCGGGCAACTTTACAGGGTCAGCTTCAGGTGCTGTCAATGCAGATGCTTACTTGGTGTTGGTGAGTACATCATCCTCACTAACAGAACAACCCTTAAGCAATACGGCTTATGCAGTAGACGACATTATCGGCAATGCCCGTGTGGTTTCTGTAGGCAATACAACTTCATTCAATACTTCTGGGCTTTCCCCAAATACAACCTATTACTTCTTTGTTTTTGCTGCAGTCAATGCAACCAACTGTTATAACATTATCAATCCACTGACGGCTTCTGTAAGTACAACTTCGCCGCCGCCATGTACACCTCCTTCTACGCAGGCAACAAGCCTCAATGCTTCAAACATCACAGGCACCTCTATGGACATCTCTTATGTGAGAGGCAATGGTGACAATGTTCTCGTATTAGCCCGTCAGGGTTCGACAGTAAACGCCACACCAATCAATAGTGTTAGTTATTCCCTGGGCAACGAGATTGGCAGCGGCAACTTTGTTGTGTATAATGGCCCTGCTGCCTCATTCACTCATTCAGGGCTGAGCCAAAATACAACCTACCATTATGCTGTATTTGAGTATAACAATACCAATACCTGTTATAACCTAACGCCACTCACGAGCAGCTTTACCACAGCCTGCGTTAACCCGGTTAATGTATCTGCGCTTACAGCTGGTGCAGGTAATGCACAGGCAACTGTCACTTGGACAAATCCAACAGCATCTTGTTTCGATGAGATTTTGGTAGTGGCTTCAAATGCAACTGTAACAGGGCAAGGCAGCGACTATACAGCTCCTGCTAGCTCTACCTATGGTGGTAGTGGTGCGCAGGTGGTTTATAGAGGGACAGGAACCAATGTAACAGTTACGGGCTTAATAAATGGAACGACCTATTATTTCAAAGTCTTCACTAGAAAAGGAGTGAACTGGTCTTCAGGTGTTCAGGTAACCGCAGTTCCTTTTGATCCGGCAACAGGTTACATGTATCTCTTTGGTAACCCGCATGCTCACTCCTCCTACTCAGATGGGAATAAAGACAATCTTTCCAATACCCCGGATGAAGACTTTGCCTTTGCAAGAGATGCGCTTTGCATGGACTGGATGGGCATGTCAGAACATAACCACTCAGGAGCTGGAATGAACTATCCTGATTATCTCCAGGGTTACAATGAAGCAAATTCAGTGAACTTGGTGCCTGGTCCAGGCGGAAATACCTTGGTAACGCTTTGGGGTATGGAGTGGGGTGTAATTAGCGGCGGCGGCCACGTGTTGGTATATGGCTTCGAAGATGATTTAATTGGATGGGAGCCAGGGAATTATGACATCTTCGTGGCAAAAAATGACTATGCTTCTTTGTGGAATACAATAAATGCAAGGCCTGGAGCTATTGCAACGCTGGCGCATCCCAATACTAGCGACTACGGTGGCATTGCTTCTACCTATAATAGTTCAGCTGATAACGCTATTGTAGGTGTGGCAGTTGAAAGTGGGCCTGCATTCTCCACTTCAACCACTTATAACGATTTTCCAACCTCACTAAGACACTTAGATTACTTTAGAACGATGCTGGCAAGAGGATATCACCTGGCCCCCCAAATGGATCAGGATAACCACAACATGACCTTCGGAACAGCCAACTCCAATCGAATGGTCTTACTGGCAACTTCGAAAACAAGGGAAGGTGTAATGGAAGCCATGAGGGCCAATCGCTTTTATGCGTCTCAGGATTGTAACGTAAGAGTAGATTATCGGAATGGCTCAAACCCGATGGGCAGCAACGTGGTAAATGCAGGTGTGCCATCACTTTCTATGACGGTAACAGATGTGGACGGCGAAACCGTTTCAACCATAGAGTTATTTGGAGGGCAGGCAGGTAATAATACGGTAGTTACAACGCCGGTTAAGACGTTCACCGGCGTATCAACCTTTACATTTACCAGCAGCGATGCGGAAAACGTACAGCCGAATAATTCCACTTGGTACTATTATGCAATTATTACCCAGGCCGATGGCAATAAGATTGTTACAGCACCGATTTGGTATTCCCGAAATGATGCTATCCTCCCCGTTACGTTGACGAACTTTAAAGCTGTCTATAACAGCAACCAAAACAATGTACTGTTAACATGGGCTACTTCCAACGAAACAAATTCAAAAGAGTTTGTGGTAGAACGTTCCCTTGACGGCAGAACATGGACTGCAATAGGCACAGTAAAAGCAGCAGGTTCCAGCCAGGATACAAGGCAATATCACTTGAAAGATGCTGCACCGCAGAAGGGAACAAACCTTTACAGGCTGAAGCAGGTAGATCTCGATGCAACATTCCAGTATTCTTCTGTTGTTAGCATCACAATTGGAGGAACAGTAGAGAAATATTATACGGTGTATCCAAATCCCGTAAGAACATACACTTTTGTAAATTCTACCTCACCGGTATTGGAATCAGTTAATGTGATGGTGCTTGACAACAATGGAAAAGAGCTGTCAAGAAAAACGGTTTCCGTAAGCAATACGGCACCTGCTAAAATTGATTTGACTGCTTTTGCTACGGGTACGTATTTTATAAAAGTAAGAGCCAAAGGAAAAGAATCAATTGAGAAATTAGTAGTCTACTAGATCGCAAGATAAAAGAATAAAAAAACCCTGCCTCGCAGGGTTTTTTTATTTATAATACCATTGTGCTACGATTAAATATTATGAAGAACCAAATTCAACGATCTGCACTTCAATAACAATTGGATATAACAAACGTGCAGTGAGCGAATTTGAACTCTAAACAAAAAAAGACAGTCTCGAAAGACTGTCTTTTGTAAAGTAGAATGAACCAGGTTCTTCCATTATGGAGAGGTATCTTAAAAAGCTTTCGTATTCTGCTGCGTGCTGGCAGGCTTATTCTTATCAGCATTTTTCACCCACTTTTCCAGCCATTGGTTTTGCTCCCACAATAAGTGCAGGATATTTTCCTTAGCTGAATAACCATGGCTTTCATAAGGCAACACTACATACCGCACCGTTCCGCCATGACCTTTGATAGCATTATACAAACGTTCACTTTGAATAGGGAAGGTGCCGGAGTTATTATCCATCTCACCATGCACTAACAGTATAGGTGTTTTGATTTTGTTGGCATACGTAAACGGACTCATTTGTTGATACACTTCCGGCGCCTCCCAATAGGTTCTTTCTTCCGCCTGGAAGCCAAATGGGGTAAGCGTTCTGTTATATGCACCACTGCGTGCAATACCTGCTTTGAATAAGTTAGTATGAGCTAACAGGTTTGCTGTCATGAAGGCACCGTAGCTGTGGCCACCTACTGCAACACGATTGCTGTCACCAACGCCCAGGTCGGATAATTTTTTGATAGCTGCATGCGCATTAAGATGTAATTGCGGAATGAAATTATCATTAGGCTCTTTACCGCCTTCGCCAACAATTGGCATCTCGGCATTATCTAGCACAGCATACCCTTGCGTCACCCAAAAGATGGGCGAACCATAGTTGATACGGGTGAATGTATATTTTGAACCACGAACTTGTGCGGCATCATTAGCCGATTTGTATTCTCTTGGATAAGCCCACATGATAACAGGCAATGGACCATCTTTTTTAGCATCGTATCCTTTTGGTAAATACAGATCACCTGTAAGGTTTATGCCATCTGCTCTTTTGTAAGAGATCTTTTGCTTGGCAACTCCTTCCATTTTGGAATAAGGATTTTTAAAATCGGTAATGGCAACCGGTGCTATTTTCTTCTTTGTATTCCTGATGTAATAGTTTGGTGCTTCCGTTGGGCTTTCGCGGCTGGTTAAGAACACGCCATTTGCTGGATCAATTACATCAACCACAGTTTCGTAATAAGGAGCCACAGAACGCCACAACATTTTTTTGTTACCGTTCGTAATATCGAATGTTTGTACAAAAGGCATATCACCTTCTGGCGATGAACCTTGAGAACGCAGCAGCAATTCTTTTCCATTCAATAAGATCAATGTCTGCTCGCCATATTGGTTCTTTTGTGTCATTGGAGAACCAATATCTGCATAAGCATCATTAGAACTTCTTTCAAAAAGAGAATCTACTTTACCTGTTGAAGGATTGAATTTGTTCATGCGCAATTTTCTGTCAGCGAACATTTGCTCATAGAAAACAGCTACATCTTTTGTGCCCCATGTAATGCCACCAAAACGACGTTTGGTTTTGAACAACTCTTTTGGTTGTGCATCGCCACCAATTTGAACGGCATATAAAGCATCACGGTAATCAGCTTTCTTTCTACCGAGGCCATTGTCCACCGCCTGCACATAAGTAATCGTTGAAGGTTCATCATCTCTCCAGCTAAAACCTCTTGGGAAAGTTGATACATCATCAAAGCCAATTGGCTGACCTTCGCTGCTTGGATTTTTTGCCAGTTCTTTTACCACCTGTCCGTTCATGTTGATCACAGCAACAGTATGAGGAAAGCCTGAAGCCGGTACTAAATAAGAAAATGGCTTGCTGATAGTTGTTGTTAAGATATAATTCTTGTCAGGTGATAAACTAAAACTTCTGTAAATAGCCGGTTGACTTACAACGGATTCTTTTGTTCCATCGTTCACTACTAATTGCGCAGTGCCATAATATTCAAATAAGGCTTCATCGTAAGCATTTTTGATCAGATCTTGATAGGTACGGGAAGCTGCAGCTTTACCTAAGTTTTCTTGCACTATTGGTCCTGCAGGTGCACCTGCAGTTGCGGTTAACTTTTTGCCGGGAACAATTGTTTTATAAATAAGCTTGTCGTTATTGATCCACTGGTAACTGCCGCCTAAAACAGTGTTCAGCGGGGTGCTGTTGATCTTTCTTGCCTTTCTGCTTGCAAGATCAACAACATAAAGATCTATAGCTGTATTAGTAGAATTTACGAAAGCAAACTTCTTTTCATCTGGCGACCATTGTTCAGAAGATGCTCTCATGTTTTGAGGAAGCCCATCAATACTAAAAACTTCTTTTGTTCTGATGTTCCTGATTTGAATGTTGGTTGAAGAACCTGCACGGCTTGGTCCAAAATTATTTGGATTGATGCGAAGGCCGGCAATGCGTAATTCGGGTTGTGCCATTTCTTCAATAGTTGGATAATCGCTTCTTTCAAAAAGCAACATCCACTCTGCCTTGTCGTCAATTGAAACACCCGGTGTTGGCTTGGCCATTAATAAATCAAGGATGTCTTTGGGAGGTGTTTGGTATTTAAAATCGTCCTGTGCTTTTGTGAAGAGGACAATAAAAAGAAAGGAAAAACTAAAAAAAATGCGTTTCATGTGCGTTAAGTTTTTGCCCTGTTAAGATAAGGTGAAACGCTCCTCGGTTGCATAAAATGTTTTGGACGGTTGGGATTCAGCCTTATTTTTGCGCACAAATGACAAATCTGGTACATACACATCATCATGCACTTGCCAATCGGTAGGCCGGTGATGTATTGTACATTCAATAAACTGAGGCTTACCGGGAGGTGAGCCTTTCTTTTTATCACAGATTGCGCAGATTAATACAAAACCGTTGCGTCGCTGCTCCGCTGCGTTCGCTGCGAGAAACAAATGAGTATGATTTTAAAAGTTGCTATTCAGAAATCAGGAAGATTGCATGACGACAGCATTCAACTATTGAAAGATTGTGGTATTGATGTAAAGAATGGGAAGAACCAGTTGAAGACTGTTGCAGATAATTTTCCGATGGAAGTTTATTTTTTAAGAGATGACGATATTCCGCAGTATGTGGAAGATGGTGTGGCGCATATTGGTATCGTTGGTGAAAACGTGTTGTTTGAAAAGGGCAAGTCTGTTGATGTGGTGGAGCAGCTAGGCTTTGGTAAATGCAGATTGAGTATTGCTGTAGGCAAGAATGAAGAATATGGCAGTGTAGAGTACCTGCAAGGAAAAAAGATTGCTACCAGCTATCCAGTTCTTACACAAAAGTTTTTTAATGAGAACAACATCAAGGCAGAAATACATGAGATCAGCGGTTCGGTGGAATTGGCTCCCAGTATTGGTTTAGCAGATGCTGTTTGTGATTTGGTCAGCAGCGGGTCAACGCTTTTTATGAATGGACTAAAAGAAGTGCAAACCATTTTGAAAAGCCAGGCTGTTTTAGTTCGTTTCAAGAATTTGGAAGAAGGTCAGCAAACCTTATTAAACCAGTTGTTGTTTAGAATAAGAGCGGTTCGGAAAGCAAAGAATAACAAATATGTTTTGCTAAATGCGCCGAATGAAGCACTTAACCAAATCATTAGTTTATTACCCGGTATGAAAAGCCCAACCGTTTTGCCACTGGCAGAAAGTGGATGGAGTTCCGTACACAGTGTGTTGAGCGAAGATGAATTTTGGGAAAAGATCGAAGCCTTGAAAAATGCCGGTGCACAAGGAATATTGGTGGTGCCTATTGAGAAGATGATTATTTGATCACAGATTGCACAGATTTAAATAGATTTCACAGGTATCGCTGCTCCGTTTCGTTCGCTGCGAGAAATAAATGAGTATGAAAGTTGTAATCAACCCGTATAAAAAAGATTGGAAAGAATTGCTTCAACGTCCTTATGTTGACAATACAGCAGTGATGAATTCTGTCCAGGCAATTCTTAATGCTGTTAAACAACACGGTGATGAAGCGTTGTGGTCATTCACTAAAAAGTTTGATGGAGTAGAGTTGAAAAGCTTTTCAGTAAGTGATGAGGAATTGAATGAAGCATCGAACAATGTTTCTGAAGAATTAAAGACTGCTATTCATCAGGCAAAAGAAAATATTGAGGTGTTCCATAAAAAACAACTGAAGCAGGAGGAAGTAATCGAAACAATGCCCGGCATCCAATGCTGGAGAAGGAGCATTGGCATTGAAAAAGTAGGATTATACATACCTGGTGGTACCGCGCCACTTTTTTCAACAGTGCTGATGTTAGGCATACCTGCAGGCATTGCCGGATGTAAGGAAGTTATTTTATGTACACCTGCCGGCAAAGACGGCAAAGTGCATCCTGCTGTTTTGTATTCCGCACAGTTAGTCGGTGTAACAAAAGTTTTCAAGTTAGGTGGTGCGCAGGCAATTGCTGCAATGGCTTATGGCACTGAAACGGTGCCTGCTGTTTATAAAATTTTTGGTCCCGGTAACCAATATGTAACTGCTGCAAAACAATTAGTTCAAACTTTAGGAGTTGCTATTGACATGCCTGCAGGCCCAAGCGAAGTTTGTGTGTTGGCAGACGAAACAGCAAATGCTGAATTTATTGCTGCTGATCTTTTATCACAGGCAGAGCATGGAGTGGATAGCCAGGTATTATTAGTGAGTACAAATGAAAGTTTGATTGATAAAGTGAATTCAGCTTTGGAGGGTCAACTTAAGGATTTACCAAGGGCTGAAATCGCTATAAAAGCATTAGAGAACAGCAAAGCCGTCCTTGTTAAGGATATGGATACAGCGATAGAAATAGTAAATGGATATGCGGCGGAGCACTTAATTATCAGTTGTAAAGATGCTGACTCTATTGCTGAAAGCATTACAAATGCAGGATCTGTATTTATTGGTAATTATTCTCCCGAAAGTGTAGGTGATTATGCAAGCGGTACCAATCATACTTTGCCAACAAATGGTTTTGCAAAAGCATACAGTGGAGTGAGTGTAGACAGCTTTGTAAAGAAGATCACTTATCAAAAGCTGAGTCAGGAAGGCTTGAAGGATATTTCCAGTACTGTTATTGCCATGGCCGAAGCAGAAGGTTTACAGGCACATGCTAATGCAGTTATAGTGAGAATAGAGAAGATAGGAGGAAGGAGTTAGAATTTTAAATTGCGTTATGGAAAAAACAAAGTCTTTTGAAGAATTGCTAGTGTGGCAAAAAGCACACGAATTTGTTCTCCTTGTCTATAAAATCACAGAAGGATTTCCAAGGCAAGAAATCTGTGGTTTGACTTCTCAATTCAGACGGGCTGCAGTTTCCATCGCTGCAAATATTGCCGAAGGTTATAAAAAGAAAGACTATAAAAACAAGATCAACTTTCTCAACATTGCTCATTCTTCTTTAGAGGAATGCAGGTATTACATAATACTTTCTAAGGATTTGAATTATCAAAAGGAAGAAAAACTAATTCCGTTAATAAATGAAGTAGCAAAACTTCTAAACGCTTATTCCAAAGCAATTGTCTCTAATCATTCTATCTCCTAACTCCTGTCTCCAATGTTCAATTTAAATAAATTAGTAAGAGAAAACATCAAAAGCCTTAAACCGTATTCTTCTGCCCGAAGTGAGTTCAGCGGCAAAGCCAATGTGTTTTTGGATGCAAATGAAAATAGTTTCGGTTCTCCTTTAACCAAATGGTACAATCGTTATCCCGATCCTTTGCAATGGGAACTGAAAAAGAAAATAGCAGCTATCAAAAATGTTGCAGCCGAAAATATGTTGTTAGGCAATGGCAGCGATGAATGTATTGATCTTTTGATCCGTGCTTTCTGCGAGCCGAAAGAAGATAACATCATTATTTGTCCGCCAACCTATGGCATGTACGAGGTGTATGCGAACATCAACAATGTAGAGGTAAAAGAAGTACCGTTGCTGCCAGGTTTTCAATTAAACATGGAAGGCCTTGAAGCAGCTATCGATAGCAACACAAAACTGATCTTTCTATGTTCTCCAAATAACCCAACAGGTAATAGTTTAGAAAGAGAAGACATTGAAGTGATCCTAAACAATTTTGAAGGTTTAGTAATTGTTGATGAAGCTTATATCAATTACAGCCGCAGCCGTTCCTTCATTGCTGAGTTGAGCGATTATCCCAACCTGGTTGTAATGCAAACATTTTCGAAAGCATGGGGATTAGCAGCATTGCGTTTAGGAATGACCTTTGCTTCCAAAGAGATCATCGGGATATTGAACAAAATAAAGCCGCCGTATAACATTAACCAATCAACACAAGAGCTGGCATTGAAAGCATTGGAAAATCTGGAAGACGTAAATGCAATGATCAAAGAAACAGTTAGAGAAAGAGACGCGTTGATAAAAGAACTGGCAACAGTTTCATTTGTTCAGAAGATCTATCCGACAGATGCCAATTTTGTTTTGGTAAAAATGAGCAATGCAACCGAAGTATATAATTATCTAAAAGAACAAGGCATCATTGTGCGAAACAGAAGCAATGTGATCCTATGCGATGATTGCCTGCGTATAACAGTGGGCACACCAGAGCAGGATGGTAAATTGATTCAGGCATTAAAAGAATATAAAGACAGTTAATTATGAAAGATTCAAAAGCCCCTTTAGGGGTTGGGGGTAAAAGATGTTTGTTTATAGACAGGGACGGAACAATGATCAAAGAGTATCCGCCGCTTTACCAGATAGATGCATTGGAGAAAGTAATATTCTATCCTCATGTCTTTAAATATTTGGGAAAAATTGCTGAGGAGCTGGACTATGAATTAGTGCTTGTGTCTAACCAGGATGGATTAGGAACACCTAAGTTTCCTGAATCAGATTTTTGGCCGGCACATAATCTCATCATGAGTTCTTTCGCAAATGAAGGAGTGATTTTCAAAGAAGAATTAATAGATAGAAGTTATTCTGAAGATAACTTACCAACACGCAAGCCCGGCATAGGGATGTTCACTAATTACTTGAATAATCCTGATTATGATATTCCTGGTTCTTATGTAATTGGTGACCGTATAACTGATGTACAATTAGCAAAGAACTTAGGATGCAAGGCTATTTGGATCAACAATAATCCCAACCTTGGAGGTGCAGAAGTAAACGATAGTATTGAAGAGTTGCAAAAAGTTGTTGCTTTAGAGACCATTCACTGGAAAGAAATTTACGAGCTTTTAAAGTTGGAAAGAAGAGCAGTTCAACACATTCGAAAAACATCAGAAACCGAGATAAACATCGAATTGAATGTGGATGGCAGCGGTAAGTCGAATATTCAAACAGGCCTTGGCTTTTTTGATCACATGCTTGATCAAATTGCACGTCACGGGTTGATTGATTTATCAGTACAAGCGAAAGGTGATTTGCACATAGATGAACACCACACTTTAGAAGATACAGGCATTGCGTTAGGCGAAGCTTTTGCAAAAGCATTAGGCGATAAAAAAGGAATAGAACGGTATGGATTTGCCTTACCAATGGATGAAGCCGAAGCCAAAGTGCTCATTGACTTTGGTGGTCGAAACTGGATCATCTGGAATGCACATTTCAGCAGGGAGAAAATAGGAGAGATGCCAACTGAAATGTTCTTTCATTTCTTTAAATCATTCTCCGATGCTGCTAAATGCAACTTGAATATTGAGTGCAGGGGAGAGAATGAACATCATAAAATTGAAGCCATCTTTAAAGCATTTGCTAAAGCAATTAAAATGGCGGTGAAAAGAGATCCGTTGAAGAATTATTTACCGAGTACCAAAGGCGTGTTGTAGCTAAGAAATTGTAGAGTTTTACGCAAGGTTGATTTTATTCGACCAACTTATAACGCTTGTCGTACAGAAAAGATTACAGTTGCCACCAACGTTTTGAAACTTGACGCAGGTGGCAAATCAGATTACTCTTCGTCAAGCTGCACAAAAATATTTTATTTATTATTGGGCGAGGTCAGCAGAAACCTGGCTTGCGCAAAACCCACTGTTAGTTGTAGTTTAATTGCTATGGTTGCGTAAAGCCGATTGTCTGTTCAATGATTATTGAAATTAAAATATAAATCAAACCAGATACGATCCAGAGTGCAAATAACTTTTTCATAATACGCTTCCAACTAAAAATTGCTTCAACCAATGCAGGGTCTTTAATTTGTGAAATGTCCCTTTTTGTCATGAAGGGGCTTGCGCCTGGAATTCTCATAACACGGATATATAGTCTGATTGCTGTAAAGCCGATAAATATCCAAATGGAAAAAATAACTATCGAGCCTATAGTTGTAAAGAGTTTATGACTCATTCCAGGAGGTTTAAATTTCAGCTAACGTTGAAGCATTGGAAATGGCGGTGGTCTGTGTTACATCTGCGCAACCCCGCTGCTGATAAAGATACAAAGCTCATTGTTTATTGTTGCTCGTCGTTTCGTCTGCCGAAACCGAATCCAAACAGCGAACAAAAGTTAGGGGTATGTTTGTCGCTCGACATATTGCCAATGGTATGTTAGCAGCAGTATTAGCCTCTTTTGATTTTTCCCCTTCAGTCAATATTGTTTTGTCTTGTTTTAAAACTTCTAATGTAGCGTCTGAGTTATCCGCAGTACCCATTGCGTTAATAGAAATAAGGTAGGTATAACCATTGTTGTTGAAAGTTATTGTATGATTACCGCCACTTCAGTGTGCCAGCCGTGTCTGCATAGCAACACAGCGACTTTACATGAATAAGCCTATTTTGATCCGTTTCGCTGTGGAGACATAGGGTACTTTAAGGGCGTAAAAAAATCCGTTGAAAAATTATCTACCATCTATCGACGGAATGCTATAAAAAGCTGCTATTGAATAAACGTACCCTGTTCTTTTACAAGCCGCCATTGCCCGTCTTTTTTTACCCAAACAGATGTATAGCGTTCTTTTATGTCAATAATGTTTTCTTTAAAAACGCCTTTTCCTAAAAATCTGCCGGTAACTACAGCTGTTGAATCATAAACCATAACCGACACTTCATCGCTCTTTCCAATTTCAAGGTTTAATCCACCGCTGGCTAAATTGTATAATTGCTGCTCCCTGTTACGTACCTGGCCCTCAGGGGTAGTGTAGCTAAATTCGGGTGCATAAATCCTGTTTAAAGCGGTAGTGTCAGAGTTCACTAAGGCGCTATCATATTGTTGGTTAAGCCGCGTCAGTTCCGCTTTTGCTATATCAATGTATTCGTTCTCTTTATTGCTGTTTTTGTTATTGCAGGCAAAAAAAGCGATGATGACGATCAGGCATAAAAAAGCAAATCCTTTCATAAACAGTTGGAGTTATTGTTGGCCTGAATGTAAATAAATCTTTCCGTCTTTCATTACCAGCGTCACCTTCCTCACCTGGTTTATAGTGTTTGTTGGGTCACCCTCCACCGCAACTAAATCTGCCAATAGTCCCTTTTTAATTCTTCCAATCCTATCCGCATATCCAAAAACATCAGCATTGACTGATGTTGCAGAACGCAACACCTCAATTGGCTTCATGCCATATTCAACCATCAATTCCATTTCTCTTGCATTATCGCCATGTGCAAACACACCCACATCACCACCAAAACAAATGGTAACAGCATTACGTAATGCAGCTGCAAAGCTTTTCTTCTTTGCAACAATTCTGTCCGGTTCGAGATCAATCCCTTTCCTCCACCCATTATATTGCAGTATAGCATCACCAGCAGCTAGTGTCGGACAAAGAGCAACGCCTCTTTCTTTCATGATCTTAAACACTTCATCTGTCCCGCCATCACCGTGTTCTATAGTTGATACACCTGCCATGGCAGCAGAACGCATCGCTTCAGGAGTAGATGCATGTGCAACAACTTTTCTTCCGCCCAATTTGGAAATGGTAATGATAGTTTTCCATTCTTCCTCTGTAAATGCAGGTCTTGCTTCTCCATTTGGTCCATAACGGTAGTCGGCATAGATTTTAATCACATCGGCACCTTTGCCTATTTGTGTACGCAGTGCTTTGGTTAATTCTTCCATGCCAGCAACTTCTTCTGCGCCTTGAGGCAGATCCACATCGGGATTTTCTGATTTGGGTGCGTATGTTCCTTTGGCAACAATGGCTCTTGTTGCAATGATCATTCGTGGCCCGGGTATAATTCCTTTTTCAATTGCTTTCTTTAAACCTACATCATCATACATGGCGCCTTCTGTTCCTAAATCTCTTACAGTTGTAAAGCCTGCTATTAATGTTGCTTTGGCATGGTTCACTGCTCTTGCTGTTCTTTCTGCACGGCTTTCTTTTAGCACCTGATCGTTCCAGCTTACTTCGTTGTACGGATGAAGAAAAAGATGGGAGTGTCCTTCAATGAACCCGGGCAGGAGTGTTGCTCCTTTTAATTCAATCACTCTTGTATTGGCAGGTAATTTAAAATTCATGGCACCTGCTGCTTCAATTTTATTTCCCTTTACCAATATTACCCAATCATTGTGCATTTGTTCGCCATCAAATACTCTATCAGGCTTTAATAAATAAAAACTGTCTGTTTGAGAAAAGGCAATTGATGAAATGATGATTGACAGAACGAAAAACAGTGTTTTCATAAAGCCAAGTTACATTTTATCAAACAGGTGCCGGAATAAGCGATGATAGAGTGTCCGGTAGAAAAGTATTTAAAGAAAGTTATTCCAGCAGTTTCCATAACCGGATTTTTTCTCCGGCCGCTTTTATTACTTATGCGTTATTTGTTATGCTACTCTTTCTGCAGAATAGGAATGTTGATTGTTAGTGGATTTTCTTTTCAGTATCAATGAACTGATGAGTGTAACGATCAAACCCACAGGCAAAATTTCAGCATAAGTCATTAAAGCATTGAAGAAAGGATTTTTATACAACGCAGCAAAGCTGGCCATTTCCTTAGCTTCTTTGTCTATTGCTGCCTGGCTTGCTCCGCTGGCTTTTAATTCGGCTAACATCTGCGCAGAATATTTATCCATGAAATCCGGCATAAAGAAAAAGTAAGTGACCAGCCATGTTGCGGCATAGATGGTAGAAGCGATTAAAACAATTAGCATCCCGGTTTTGAATGCTTTGCCAAAACTGATAACGCCTCCATTGTATTTATCCCTATAGTTCCGAATGCCCACATACACAAGCGACAAAGCAATAAGCATGGATGCATAGCCTATTATTAGGCTGGTATTTAAATCAACGCTGCCATCGCCGTGGCCCAGAAAGGTTATAGACGAGATCATTAAAACTGAAACAATAAAGCCTGCAATCAGGCCATAAATGAGAATGTTCTTTTTCATGTGGTAATTTTTTAGTGGTGCAAATCTGCTCCCGGCGCTTCATTTTTGGCTCATACTTTCGGCTATTTATCTCCAGTAAAGCTTAGTTTCCTACCAAAGTATGAGCTTAAGGTATGAGGTTAAGGCGTTTTGCTTTTTCAATTGCCTGCGTTCTTCTTTTTACGTCCAGTTTTGCAAAAAGGTTTTGGTTGTGGGTTTTAACGGTGCTTAATGATACAAAGATCTTTGCAGCTATTTCATCATTGCTGTGTCCTTGAGCCATCAGGCCAAGTATTTCCATTTCCCTTCTACTTAATTCCAGTTGAGCGATAAGGGCAGTATTTGGAATAAAGTTTTCACTGCGGGTGATGTATACCTCTTTTTCTACCACAACAGTTTCAACTTTTGGTTTGGAAAGCTTTAATGCCAGCCATATACCAAGGCCTGTAAAAATAACAGCAATCAATCCCGCATAAACTTCAAAGGAATGTTCAAAAATGATAAAGCGAAGCTCAAGCCACCTAAGAAAGAAGAGCAGGAAAGCAAGGCAAACGCTATAAAGGATTGTTGACTTATGTCTGCCCAAAAAAGTTTTGTTTGCGGTCATAGAGAAATATCCGGTATGATTCGATGCTATTGCCAATTTAGTTCAACGTCTGACAAAAGATGTTTGTAAATTTTTTTATACCCTCATCCCTTCTGCGCTGATCTAACATCGATAAATATTTAGTTTTCCAAATGTAGTTCCGAAGCGGACATTATACAACCACATTGAGACTTCGCTTCTAACATACCTTGATCCTATCCTCAACAATTATCAAAGGGTTAGTTTTCCACATTCCCTGTTTTAGCTATTGTGAATTACTGCAAACTCGTAGAATTCCGATTGCAGTTTTCAAAACAGCATTATAGGTTTGTGCTCTACTCCAATCTTCCTTTCCGAAAGACCTGAAGGAAGTAATTACTACTTTTTTTTGAACGTATCCTGGAAAGATCATAGCATCCAATTCTTCTATGAGTATTGTTAACACCCTAAACGGAAACGCTATGAAACACAAACGCACCATTACGAAACGCTCAACCGGGGCTAGAGACCACGGAAAAGACTTGTTTGACACCATCATTTTTTTAATGCTACTGCTGGGTATTTTATGGTACCTGAATATTTAAGAAATTAACCTCTGGACGGTTACAAGGCAATCGAAAGATTGCCTTTTCTTTTTAAAGGCATAGTTTTTTCAATGTTAGGTGTAAACAAATCTATGAGCCAGGCTTTTGTAAAAGAAGGTGATGAGCAGTGGCTGCACGAAATTCAGCCAACCATGAATGCATTAATTGTTCATCTCACAAGGGAGAACAACGGCATCCGTGTATATGAAAAGAAAAGCTACATCCATCCCAAAACAGGTAAAGAAGTATTTGAAATGAGCAATGGCCTGACTTATTCAAAAGATAAGGAAGGCAAGTGGTATGTAATATGAAAAACCCCGCTATCAGCGAGGTTTTTGTTGACCCATAAGGATTCGAACCTTAACAGACAGAACCAAAATCTGTAGTGCTACCGTTACACCATGGGTCAATCCTAAAGGAGTGCAAAAATAAGGGTGCACAAAATATCAGCAAAATGTAGATGGAAATTTTATTACGACTGCGCATTCTTTAACGGTTTACTTCCACTCATTAATCCTTACATTTAGTAAAACCTTTGGTATGACTGCTTTTAACCGCCGTAAGTTTTTGCGCAATACAGGTTTATTCTCCCTTACTGCATTCGCTGCCTCTTTAACTACACCTTCATGGAGCCGGAATTTAAATGCTGTTTTACAAGAAGCGGCTAATGTGCCACCTGATGAACTGGCCAGCGAAGAAGATTTTTGGTATTATGTACAGCAGGCTTTTACTGTTTCTCCCGGTATTATCAATTTAAACAACGGCGGCGTTTCTCCTGCACCAAAAACCGTTCAGGATGCCATGAAACGCTACTACGATCTTTCTAATGAAGCCCCCAGTTATTACATGTGGCGCATATTAGACTAGGGAAGAGAGAATTTGAGATCGAACCTGGCACAATTAGGGGGTTGCTCTGCAGATGAAATTGCTATCAATAGAAACTCATCAGAAGGATTGGAAACCGTCATCTTTGGTTTAAACCTAAAAGCAGGCGATGAAATTGTTGCTTCCAAACAAGACTATCCCAACATGGTGAATGCGTGGAAACAAAGAGAAGTAAGGGACGGCATAATAATAAAGTGGATCAACCTGGAACTTCCTTCAGAAGATGAGCAGTATTTAGTAAAGCAATTTGTGGATGCCTTCACACCAAAAACAAAAGTGGTTCACGTCACTCATATTATAAACTGGAACGGGCAGATACTACCTGTAAAGAAAATTGCAGAAGAAGCTCATAAACGTGGCATTGAAGTATTGGTAGATGGAGCTCATAGCTTTGCACATTTCAATTTCAAAATACCAGATCTGGGAGCCGATTATTTTGCCAGCAGCTTGCACAAATGGTTGTATGCACCTATTGGCAGCGGAGTGCTATATGTGAAAAAGGATAAGATCAAAAATCTTTATCCCTTGTTTGCTTGCGATGATCCAAAAAAAGATGATATCAGGAAATTTGAGCACTTAGGCACAAGACCTTTCTTTATTGAACAGGCAATTGGCAAGGCTCTTGAGTTTCATGATATGATCGGTAGCGAACGGAAAGAAAAACGCTTGCACTATCTAAAGAATTACTGGATGGAGAAAGTGAAAGACCTTCCTAAGGTAAAGCTTCATACATCATTAAACCCAAAATGGGGTTGTGCTATTGGGCTCGTTTCTATTGAAGGAAAAAAGCCTTCAGAATTAGACTCTTATTTAATGAACAAACACAAAATTCATACAGTAGGAATTGAGTGGGAAAATATAAAGGGAGTGAGGGTAACGCCGAATGTGTATACTACTACAAAGAATTTAGACCTGCTGGTAAAAGGAATTGAGGAGTTCAGCAAAACAGCATAGTTCTTTCAAAAACAAAAAGACCATCACCGGTAAGGATGATGGTCTTTTTTATGCTAATAGATTTGACTTATTTCTTCACCCAAAAATCAACTCTCTCACCGTATGCTACACCAAAATTGTCAACAAACAAGGTTGGGATTGCATAAAGGTTATTAGTGCCTGCATTGGGCAGATCAATTGCACTGTAAGGAATGTGCAACCACCAGGTTCCCTTTCTAAATCCATTCGGATCAATGGTATATTCTGGTGTGTAGCCTGCAGCAAAATTATTAATGTCTGAATAGTCAGGATAAATGAGACTTTTCACTTGTTTATTGGTTGCTGCATCATAAATATGAACAACAATCTGAAACTTCTTGCCTAAGCCCGGCGGAATGTCAAGTGTTCCTTCAATCTTCATAGCTGCGCCATTCTTTGTATCATTTGGAATGGTTACGTTATGCGAAACATTCGACTGATGGAAAGAGATCGTGTCAAATGATGTAGGATTATCTCTCGGATTCAGATCCTGGTTTTTGAAGTCAGTTTCATCAAAGGTTTGCTCTTTATTTTCAATAGCACCCTGATCGGTGTAACCATCTTTTGCGATAAAACCATACTTCACCACTTCGGGGAATAACTTATAAGTTATCCAGCCGAAACCGTTATCACCCCATTCTTTGCCCCAGCTGTTCATCAGCTTAAAAGCTTTCTTGCTATCATCATAACCAACAACAACCATGGCATGACCACCTGCAGGCGTTCCTTTTTCTCTCCATATGTAATTTTCTTTCTCTTGTGCCCCTTCAGAGATAAACTCCTGAGAAACGTTGGCGCCAATAACTATAGGGTAACCGGCTGCCAATTGTGCTTTCACTTCTCTTACATCGCTTACATCAACCTGCTTCCAGTAATCAATGCGGAAGTTTCTGGCATGACGTTGTGCTTCTTTAGATGGTTTTGCAGTCCACTCATTTGCGTCGTAAGGCATGTCTTCCAGCAAGCAAACCCCTTGCTTGGTTAACAATTCCAATCCATCTGTTACGTATGTAGGAACGTTTTCACCCCCGTTAATTTGGTTATAGATATAAGAAGGGCTAAACTGTAAAGATTTACCAGTCTCTTTTTTCTCCTGGTAGCTTTTTAAAGCGTAAGCCAAAGACCATGCAACACAAGATTGTTGATCGCCTTGATTGCCTATCTCCGGCATATCGGTTGAAAGATCAACTGCTTCCGGTAACTCATCACCACCAAAAGGAGTTAAGGCAAATGGAATTCCATCCAGTTTGTCTTTGGATTCGAATTTCAGACCGAGTGTGAATTCATCATCTGATCTTTTCTTTTTCTTCTTCTTTTTTGATGTGGTTGCGTTGGCACTATCATCGTCGCAGGAAAAGAGGAGGGCAGTGGATAAAAGAACTGCTCCAAGGAACAAGAGTGATTTTCTCATATTGCAGTGATTATAATTTTTGGTTATGAATAGCATTTGTAATTCTTTAAATCCAAAGTTTCAGGATCAGAATGACAAACGATTTTACTTAGACGGCCTTGATCAAAAAATAGTTGGTTTTGCCTTTTTGTACCAATAGATATTTTCCGTGCAGTAGTTTTTGTTCGTCTATTGTTTCGTTGATAGCTGCTACTTTTTTTCGGTTGATGCTTACGCCTCCTCCTTGAATCATTTTTCTTGCTTCGCCTTTGCTGGGAAAAATTTTACTCTCCGCCATCAGGTTTACTACATCTATTCCTGACTGTAAGAAAGAGCGGTTCAAATCAACCTTAATAATGCCTTCCATTCCTTCCAGGTCTTCTTCACTTAATGTTTCGGCAGAAGCATTCTGTTGGGCAAATAATTTTTCTGTTGTTTCAATGGCCTTCTTGTATTCGTCTTCACCATGAACAAATATCGTAAGCTCCTGTGCTAACCGTTTCTGAAGGATTCTTTTCGATTCGTCTTTCTTATGGTCAGCAATTAAGCTTTCTATTTCGTCCTGAGGCAGAAAGGTAAATATCTTAATCCATTTTTCAGCATCAACATCGGTAGCTTTTAGCCAGAACTGGTAAAAATGATAAGGAGATGTTTTCTCAGGATCTAACCACATATTACCCGATTCGGTTTTGCCAAATTTTCCGCCGTCAGCTTTTGTTATCAAAGGGCAGGTAAAAGCAAATGCTTCACCACCTGCTTTACGGCGAATGAGTTCAGTGCCGGTTGTGATATTTCCCCACTGATCGCTGCCGCCCATTTGAAGTTTGCAATTCTTGTTCTGGTACAGCCAGTAAAAATCATAACCCTGGATCAATTGGTAGGTAAACTCCGTAAACGAAATACCTGCTTCACCTTCAATCCGCTTTCTTACACTCTCCTTGCTCATCATGTAGTTAACAGTAATGTGTTTGCCAATATCTCTTATAAAATGCAGGAACTCCATTCCTCTAAACCAGTCGTAATTATTTACCAGTTCTGCAGCATTTGTTTCGGAGCCACCAAAGTTTAAAAACTTAGAAAGCTGAGCCTTAATGCCGTCAACATTTTTTTGAAGGGCATCTTCACTTAACAGGTTTCTTTCGGCACTTTTTCCGCTGGGATCGCCAACCATGCCGGTAGCCCCGCCAACCAATGCCACAGGTTTGTGACCTGCTTTTTGAAGATGAACCAAAAGGATGATAGGCACCAGGCTACCAATATGAAGGGAGTCAGAAGTTGGATCGAAGCCGATATAACCAGAGGTTGTTTCCTTGGCTAATTGCTCTTCCGTACCAGGCATAATGTCCTGGATAAGGCCCCTCCATTTAAGTTCTTCTATCAGGTTCATGGCTGCAGTTTGGCGGCAAAAGTAGGCAGGGAAGGGCAATTTTGAGCTAAGTCGTTCGTTTTCAAGGCCGAAATAATATTACTTCCATTATGAATTTGACCGGCGATAGTTTACATTTGTGAACGCATCCAAAACCTGTAGAAGAACATCTAATTTAATCCATTGCTTATCCGAAAATTGAAGAAATGAAAATCAACTCTCTGGCTCTTGCTATTTTCTTGCTTTTTAGTGCAAGTGCTTCAGCCCAATTCCGAAAATATTCAAACGAGTTTTTAAATATAGGCGCAGGTGCCCGTGGCCTTGCTATGGGGAGGTCTCAAGTAGCTTCTGTACAAGATGGAACGGCAGGTTACTGGAACCCCGCAGGATTGACAGGTGTTAAGGACAATGCTACCGTAAACCTGATGCATGCTGAATATTTTTCGGGTATTGGCAAGTATGATTATTTGAGTGTGGCGATCCCAACTTCTAACAATAAAAGAACCATTGGTATTTCTGCCTTACGTTTTGCGGTAGATGATATCATGAATACTTTGTTCCTTGTAGAGCCAGATGGTTCTATCAACTACAATAATATCCAGGCGTTTTCTTCTGCAGATTATGCTTTCATTTTTTCGCTGGCCCAAAAGCTGAAAGAATCTGAAAGAAAGAATGTTCATTTTGGAGTGAACGCAAAAGTGATTCACAGAAGTGTGGGGAAGTTTGCAAAGGCCTGGGGTTTTGGGTTAGATGCTGGCCTTCAGATCTACAGCAATAAATGGAAGTTTGGCTTTGCCGGAAGAGATATCACCACAACGTTTAACTCCTGGTCGTTTACATTTACTGACAGAGAAAAACAAGCCCTTTACCTGACTAACAACGAAATCCCTGTAAAGTCAACGGAGCTGACTGCACCAAGATTGGTTGCTGGTGTGGCAAGAGATTTTAAGCTTGGTAAGAAAACCAGTTTACTGGCCGAAGCAAATTTTGATTTTACGTTTGATGGTCAGCGGAACACCGTAGTAAGTGCTGATCCTGTGAGTATTGACCCAAAGTTGGGAGTGGAATTGAATATAAATGACGTGTTTTTTGTAAGAGGAGGGATCAATAATTTTCAAAGAGCCCTTTCAGACGGTGATACTTTAAATCAGAAGAAAGTGTGGATCTATCAACCAAGTGCCGGGGCAGGGTTTAAAATTCAGAATGTGCAGATTGATTATGCGTTTACCAACCTGGCCAATCAATCCAATCCTTTGTTTACCCACGTATTTTCATTAAGAGTTGATCTTGTAAATAATAAAAAGAAATAACTACCGTACTCCCAAAACTACATTCCATGAAAAAATTTCTATTTGGATTATTGATCACAATTGGCTTTGCTGCTGAAGCCCAGTTGCCTTACAATAACGAATGGATCGACTACTCAAAAACACACTATAAGTTTAAGGTAGGTCGTACCGGTTTATACCGTATTCTGCAATCAACACTTGCATCGGTTGGCTTGGGAAGCACACCTGCCCAAAACTTTAAGTTGTGGCGCAATGGCGTTGAGGTGCCAATTTATACATCTGTACAATCAGGTGCTTTTGGCGCATCTGATTATATAGAGTTTTGGGGAGAAATGAATGATGGTGCACCCGACACCGAATTATACCGCGTTGCAGATTATCATCTGAACAAAAAATGGAGTTTGGAGACAGATACCGCAGCTTACTTTCCTACCGTTCATGTTGGGGTCAATAAACGATTAACTACAACTGCTAATAATATTGCCGGTAACAGCCTTCCTGCAGAGCCTTTCTTTATGTATACTGCAGGAAATTATTTCAGAAATAAAATTCATTCAGGATATGCAGTGAATGTGGGAGAGTACCTCTATTCATCTTCATATGATAAAGCCGAAGGTTGGTCGTCAAGTGATATTGGGACCGGAGCTACACAAAGCACATCTCTGAATAATCTTTTTGTTTATACAGGCAATGGCGCACCCGGAGCCAGATTTAACATTGCGGTTTCCGGTAACGCTATTCATCCCAGGACATATAAAGCTGTTATTAATTCCGATTCTGTTTTGGGAAACAATGTTGATTATTTCAACTATACAAGAGATACCGGCACTGTGAACCTTTCTACCATTGCTTCTGGCACAGCCAATGTGCTGGTCACAAATCAATGTGTCAATCCTAACGACAGGATGGTGGTGCATTATTACGAATTAACCTATCCAAGGCAGTTCAATTTTGGGGGGGCTAATACATTTGAGTTTACCATGCCTGCCAGTGCACAAGGCAATTATCTGGAGATTTCAGGGTTCAATTATGGTTCTGGAACTCCGGTGCTTTATGATATGACAAACGGACAACGTTATGTAGCTGACGTTTCTAATCCTTCGTTAGTACGTGTTGTGTTGCAGCCTTCTTCAACTACCCGAAAACTGGTATTGGTAAATCAGGATGCTACTAATATTACTGCTCTGGAATCAAGAAATTTTATTGATTACAGAACGGCTGCTAACCAGGGAGATTTTATTATCATTACGAACCCGGTTTTGTTTAATGGCCCTAATGGAACCAACCCGGTAGAAGATTACAGGGCATAAAGAAGTTCGGTAACGGGCGGCAGTTATAATGCCAAAATCTATTTAGAGAGTGAGTTAACGGATCAGTACGGATTTGGTATTAAAAAGAACCCGGCAGCCTTAAGAAATTTTATTCGTTATGCAGATACCAGTTATACTGTAAAGCCTAAGCATATTTTCATTATTGGAAAGGGAGTACACTATGTGCATCACCGTTCATCGGAAAGTAATCCTGATATGGCCAAACTTGACCTGGTTACTACTTTTGGCTGGCCCGGATCGGATGTATTGCTAACGGCCAAGCCCGGAAGTTCCATTCCCCAGGTTCCGATAGGTCGTCTTTCAGCTATTAATGCCCAGGAAGTTGATTTATATTTAAAAAAGGTAAAAGAGTTTGAAACGGCACAGGCTACAATGTCGCCATTGGTGGCAGACAGAGGATGGATGAAAAATGTCGTTCATATAGTTGGCGCCAGCGATCCTTCATTAGGAGCTATTCTGGAGCAATACATGAGGAATTATTCAGGCATTATAAAGGACACATTGTTTGGTGCGAATGTTAGCACCTTTGCCAAGACATCCAGCAGTGCTGTGCAGCAGCTTACCAATACTCAATTGCAGAACCTGTTCTCGGAAGGTATCAGCCTGATCACATATTTCGGTCACTCTTCATCTACTACACTGGAGTTTAACCTGGATAATCCTGAGAACTATAACAACCAGGGCAAATACCCAATGTTTATCGGGCTAGGTTGTAATGCAGGAAACTTTTTCAATTTCAACCCGCTACGTTTCCTCACAAAAGAGACGTTATCTGAAAAATATGTACTGGCGCCAGACAGAGGTACCATTGGTTTTGTGGCCAGCACCCACTTTGGTATTGTTCACTATTTAGATATCTGGAACTCGAGAGCTTATAGAAGAATATCCAACACTTCATATGGTAAAACTTTTGGTGAGATATTGAAGGAAACGGTGATTGATGTGTTCAACTTTACCACACAGGAAGATTTTTATGCCAGGGCCAACTCAGAGCAAACCGAGTTGCATGGTGACCCCGCATTGCGTTTGAACCCACATCCTAAGCCGGATTATGTTATTGAGGATCCGATGGTAAGAATTACACCAAGCTTCATCTCTATTGCAGAACCATCTTTTAAGGTTACTGCCAAAATGATGAATATTGGTAAAGCACCAGGAGCAAATATTATTGTTGAAGTAAAACGTCAATATCCCAACAACACATCACAGGTAGTAATACACAGGGACACTATCCCCGGCATTCGTTATGCCGATTCGATAGTAGTTATGGTGCCTATTGATCCTAACAGGGATAAAGGTTTGAACCGCATTACCGTTACTGTAGATGCTGACAATACAGTTGATGAGATATATGAGAATAACAACAGCATCACTAAGGATGTACTCATTTATGAAGACGAGGCGAGACCTATCTCTCCTTACAATTTCGCCATCATCAACAAACAAAATATTAAGCTGATAGCTTCAACGGCCAATCCATTTAGCCAGAGCAGGCAGTACAGGATGGAGATTGATACAACTGAATTCTTTAATTCGCCAATTAAAGTAACAAGATCAATTACGTCTGTTGGCGGCATTATTGAGTTTGATCCAGGTATTACTTTCACCGACAGCACAGTTTATTATTGGAGAGTGGCTGCCGTTCCAACTACCGGAAGCTTCAACTGGAACAATTCATCCTTTGTTTACTTGCAAAATCATGATGTTGGTTTTAATCAATCGCATATACATCAGCAATTCAAATCTACAGGAGATAGAATGAGCCTGGATTCCGCTTCACGTCGGTGGAAGTTTGGTACCAGGTTGCAGAACCTTTTCATCCGGCAGGGAAGCTGGGTAACCAGCGGCGCTGTACAGGAAGGAGCTTTGTCTGTTTCTGTTAATGGTATCCCTACAATACGTTTAACTTGTTATTTCCAGTCCATTGTATTTAATGTGTTCGATCCTGTTACGTTCAAGCCGATGGAGAATGATGTGGTAATAGCAGAAAACTCTCCGGGTTATCCTTTAGGATTGGGTTTGCACGGTAGTCATGCTAACCAATGTCGTAGCGATGAAGAACGCTATTTCAATTTTGAATATCGTTATACCGATTCTGCTACCAGAAGAAAAGCAATGAACTTCATGCAGAATGTGATTCCCGATGGCGCCTATGTGGTTGTAAGAAACTTTACCCTGAATCCGGCTACGTTCCCAGGCTTTCCGCATGCATTCATTAATGAATGGATGACCGATGAAGCGGTTTATGACCAGGGCCAAACACTATATCATTATTTAAAAAATGCTGGCCTGTCTTCAATGGACTCATTTTACAGAGCCCGTCCTTTCGCGTTAGTTTATAAAAAGAATGATCCTTCATTTACACCGCGTTGGTTAATGGGAGATGGTATTTATGATAACCCAACTTTATCGGTTGACCTTCCAACGCCTGATACAGCTGGTTATATTACGTCGCCTGTTTTTGGCCCGGCCAAGGCATGGAAGGAACTGCATTGGAGGGGAAATAGCATAGACGCAACTCCCGGAGATAATCCAAGAGTGAATTTGATAGGGATTAAGTATAATGGCACAAGGGATACATTGATCAGAAATCTTTCGGTTAACCAGCAAACAATAGACATATCTTCTGTAAATGCACAACAATATCCTTACGCACAATTAACAATGCGTAATGCGGATACGGTTAACCTGACGCCTTACCAGTTACGATACTGGAGGCTGACCTATCTGCCTGCACCGGAAGGTGCGGTGGCGCCTAATGTGTTCTTCCAAATGAAAGACACGTTAGAAGTTGGAGAGCCTATTGACTTTAAAATGGCATTCAAAAATGTTACTGAGGTCAGCTTTGATAGTATGAAAGTAAAAATGGTTGTGACTGACAAGAATAATGTAAATCATGTTTTACCAGTGCAACGGCACAGAAGATTAATGGGAAGTCCTGATACATTGCATGTTCGATATAGTGTAGATACAAGACAGTTGGTAGGAGCCAATACATTGTATGTGGAGGTAAACCCGGAAAACGATCAGCCGGAGCAGTATCATTTCAACAACTTTATCTTCCGTAACTTCTATGTAAAAGGCGATACGTTGAATCCATTGCTGGATGTTACGTTCGATAATGTACATATCCTCAACAACGATATTGTTTCATCTAAACCTGATATCATGATCAAGTTAAAAGATGAAGCAAAGTGGTTCTTGCTGGATACAAGTGCAGTTGTAGAGGTGAAAGTTCGTTACCCAAATCAAACAGAAAGGACTTTCAGGTACGATAATGATACACTGAAGTTTATGCCGGCACAGACTGCGCCTAATAATGACAATACAGCAACCGTTCATTTCAAACCTTATTTTGAAGAAGATGGAGATTATGAGTTGAATGTAAAAGGAAGAGATATGAGTAGCAATAAAGCAGGAGTTATGGAATACAGAGTTGCTTTTCAGGTCATTAATAAACCAATGATCTCTAACATGCTGAACTACCCCAATCCGTTTACCACCTCTACAGCCTTTGTATTTACCATAACAGGTAGCGAAGTGCCACAGAATATTAAGATCCAGATATTAACGGTGACTGGTAAGATTGTAAGAGAGATCACAAAAGACGAATTAGGGCCGCTGCATGTTGGTAGAAACATCACCGAATTCAAATGGGATGGTACTGATATGTATGGGCAAAAATTAGCTAATGGAGTTTACCTGTATAGAGTGGTTACAAATCTTAATGGTAAATCTTTGGATAAATACAAACATAAGGACGATAACACGGATAAGTATTTTAATAAAGGCTACGGTAAAATGTACCTGATGCGATAAGTGGTATCGAGCTTACTTAAAGCCCCGCAAAAAAGCGGGGCTTTTTTATTGCTTAATTTTGCTCACCTATGGCTAAAATTGCAATTAACCTGAGCACAGGCACACTACAGAAAGAAGAAATGATTGTTGGAATTGATCTGGGAACCACAAATAGCCTGATTGCTATCATCCATCCTGAAACAAAGCACCCCGTTGTTTTAAAAGAGTTCGATAATACTACATTGGTGCCTTCTATTGTACATTTTGGTACAGCGGGACAAATATCTGTTGGTAACGAAGCGAAACAGTTTTTAGTTACACAACCACAGAACACTATCTTTTCAGTGAAGCGTTTGATGGGTAAATCTTATAAAGATGTAGCATCGGTTTCGGATTTTTTCACGTACAAGGTTTTTGATGACGGCACAGATAACCTGGTGAAGATTGAAGTAGAAGGCAAATTCTACACGCCTATAGAATTATCGTCTTTCATTTTAAAAGCATTAAAGCAAAGGGCAGAACATATTTTAAAAACGCCGGTTAACAAAGCTGTAGTTACGGTGCCGGCTTATTTTAACGATGCACAACGCCAGGCTACCAGGGACGCTGGCAGGTTAGCAGGGCTTGATGTACTTCGAATAGTAAATGAGCCTACTGCAGCAAGCCTTGCATATGGTATGGGTTTGAACAAAGAAGAAGAAAAAACAGTTGCTGTGTATGATTTAGGTGGTGGTACGTTTGATATTTCTATCTTAAGAATAACAGGGGGCGTTTTTGAAGTGTTATCAACAAATGGCGATACCTACTTAGGGGGCGATGATTTTGATAATGCTATTGTTAACTATTGGATGCAGCAACTGTCCCTTTCAGAAATGGAAGTCAAGCAAAACAAATCTTTAGCACAGCAACTACGATTGTCTGCAGAGGAAGCCAAAAAACATTTAAGCACTTTTGAATCCTATGAAGGTAACATCAACGAAAGGCAGGTTGTGCTTTCGAGGATAGAATTCGAGCACCTGATTCAACCATTAGTTGAGCGGACGATAAACAGTTGTAAGAATGCTTTGCGTGATGCAGAACTTACGACTAACGATATTGGAGAAGTTGTGATGGTAGGTGGATCTACCAGAGTGCCTTTAGTAAAAGAATCTGTAAGCAAATTCTTCGGCAGAGAGGTGCATAGCGAATTGAATCCTGATGAAGTAGTAGCATTGGGAGCCGCCGTACAGGCCGATATTTTAGCAGGTAACAATAAAGATCTTTTGCTGTTGGATATAACACCATTATCACTTGGCATTGAAACGATGGGTGGATTGATGGACGTTCTGATTCCACGCAATTCAAAGATTCCAACAAAAGCAGGTCGTCAATACACTACGCAAAAAGATGGTCAAAGCGGAATGCGCATTTCAGTATACCAGGGAGAAAGAGATTTAGTGAAGGATAACAGGAAACTGGCTGAATTTAACTTAACCGGAATTCCAGCCATGCCTGCAGGTTTGCCCAAGGTAGAAGTCAGTTTTTTAATTAATGCAGATGGCATTTTGGTTGTGAAAGCAAAAGAACTGCGTAGTGGAGCAGAACAAACCATTGAGGTAAAACCTCAGTACGGCTTAACCGATGCAGAAGTTGAGCAGATGCTGATGGATTCTATTCATCATGCAAAAGACGATATGATGCAACGGGCTTTAGTAGAGGCACAAACAGAGGGACGAATATTGATTGATACGACGCAAAACTTCGTTAATAAAAACGAAAGCTACTTATCTGCAGAAGAAATAGAACAAACCAAAGAACATATGCACAGGCTTCAGGGCCTGATAGATGCCGGTGAGAAAGATGCTATTCAAAAAGCAATTGAAGAATTGAATGAGATATCAAGACCTTATGCTGAGCGACTGATGGACCAGGCTATTGGAACGGCTATGAAAGGGAAGCAGATCTAAGGCTTTATTATTATACTTGCTACAACATAATTCTCTGTATCTGCAATAACAATTGCATCGTTGGGCAGCATGTGAAACCGGGCCATTTCCTCTTCAACATCTTTTCTGTAAATGAATATCAGGTCTCTGCCTCTCCATGATGCTTCGATCACGCCTTTGGTAAAATAATCTTCTAAAGCTGCAGCTTTTTTTGCTGCATGCGGTGTAGTGAATGGATGGGAATACCAGGTATAAGCTTTTGTATAAACTGTACTTAAGTAAGGTATTACTTCATCTTTGCCTATGATCAATGTTTGTGTTGTGGCTTTTTTATTCAGTTCATCCAGAATTTGCTTTTGTTCTTTTGTAATATGACCGGTTGAAACAGATGTGGCGGGGAAACGAACACTGTTCGTTATCCAAAGAAAATTATCCGAGAGCATCAATATAGTAAGCATTACTATGATCCAATTTCTATTACGACTGCGTGCCCTTTCAAATAAAAAATGTAGAGCGGGTAATCCCAATAAAAATAAGCCTGCCCAAATGTAACCTCTTGTAAAATGCAGGGGCTGCATTGGCTTCATAAACAACTCATGATTGGCTAATAAAAAAGCAATTGCAAACCATGAGATAAAAAGACGTGTTGATGTATTTTGAAAGAATTGTTTTTTGCTTTTAAAGAAGCTAACTAATGCAAGTGTACCAACTATACAATATGCAGGAAGCATATTAAAATAACGCAACCGCCAGTTCAATGCATATTGATCGCTTACCGATCTATGCTCTGGGAACTGATTCAAATAAAACAAATAATAGATAACGTGAAAAGCAGCAATCAGCACGGCGCCAATAAAAAAAGACCATGGCATCTCTTTGTTTTTTAAAAAGATCTTTTCAACTCCTGCCCATGCGGCTACTATTGCCAGGTATTCAATCCCGGTAAAAGGATGCGTAAGAGAAAGAATAAAAGAAACAGCAAGAGCCAGGTCCCATTTCTTCTTCAGTATGCACAGCATACCTGCTAAAAAAAGAAAGTGATAATAGCCTTCAGTAGAGATAAAATGTCCTCTTCCAAAATTCAAACCCCACCAACCCCAGGCAGGATCAATAAAAAACATACGGTCAAGAAAATCAAGGTTGCCCATTTGTAATGTGGCAGCAATAGGAATTCCGGCTACTGCTAATAATCCTCCTCCCCAACAAAAGAAGGTTATGAACAAGTTTCTATACCGGCTTTGTGCATATAAATGATCATAGATTGAAATTGCCATTCTGAAACTTAGCAGGGTTCCCAGCCAGTTCAATAACACAATGCTAAATCCTGGACTAATTCCCAACCATAGCAAAAAAGCAAGCAATGCTGTTTGTGTTTGAAAATAGATTTTCGGATAGTTGCCTGAGTCGCTTAAGGGATTGGAGTAAAATAATGAGACTTGATCGTTCTCTAAATATTGCTTTGCATATGCTACATAGGAAACATTATCATAGCCAATGAAGCCTGTAGGGATCAGATGATCTGCATGGTTAAAATAATAGCCTGCATAAAAAATTACCATTGGCAGTGTTAATACCAGGGCAAACATCCAGGTCCTCGTGGCCTTAGGCATATTTGGTTTTTAATTTTCTCCTGAATACAAAATAGAGAATGATTGCTAATAAGGTAACAAGTGAGATAATGATTCCTGAATAAACATTCTTAGGACGATAGTTCCATTTAATTATTAAGGAACCGCTAGTTGCCGGCAATTGTACTTTCATGAAGGCTATATTCGATTTCCTGATCTCTGCAGGCCTTTTATTGATGGTGACATGCCAGTTATGATTGTATTGCTGAAACAAATGCATCTCTGCTGATTGGTTTATTCTTACGGCAAATGCAAAACTATTTGGAGTGAGATGAACAAGCTTTATATCTGCACTGTCTATTCGCTGTTGCAAGCTATCGGTCAAATAAACAAATGGATAGCCCTTTAATTGTCGTCGTAATGGGAAGTCTCCTAAAAACATTTCGTAATCGGAATTCAATGTGGGTGTGATGATCTTATCCTGAATTGTAATTTTCTTATTATAGAAATTATGATATCCATGAACGGATATTTCAATTGAGTCACTAATAATATCCGATTCAATCGAGCCATGGACATCCGGCATTGGATAACCATCAGGGAAAGAATTTATATAAGCATTCACATCAGCTGTTTTATACTGCGAGACCACATTAAAAGGCAGTCCCATCCAGGCAAAAACAACTGAATTCAAAATAATTAAAACCTTAGCAGCTTTTGCCAAAAGCAATCTTCTCTCTAAAAGAAATATAAATGCAATCAGAAACAGTATTTGCAAAACAGCAATAAATGCGGCGAATTGTTTAAATGATAAAGTATATAACAACTCTTTTAAAACAGATGGATGAAGTGAAAAGGGAATTACGCTTTCATAAGAGTCGGTTGCCAGAAAATAGATTGCAGCGAATAATAAGATGCCAAGTGTAACATAGCTCAGTCGTTTCAGTAATTGTTTTTTATCACCAACAAAAAACTCCTCCATTGAAAAAGCTGCCAGCCATATCATTCCAATGCAAGTAAAAATGCGAATGGTTCCAGGGTGGCGGAAGGTATCCATCAACGGAAGAAAGTGATAACTGAATTTTTGCACAGGTACCAGATCACCCAAGCTAAATAGAAAAGAAAACAAAGTAAAGCCAAGGATGATTTTTTTCAGCCCATCTAATCTGGTTAAGCTGATAAGAAAGAAGAAAAAGACAAACAAACCGATATATGTATTCTTCATACTCAGGTCTGTTGCTAAAAAATTGGCTTTATTAGCTGCGTTAGGTAACAGGTAAGAAATAAATGAGAAAGGTACCAAAGGATTGCTTGCTGCTCTTGTATAGCTTAATCCCGACCCTCAGGAGTAGTAGGGTAAAAATTCACAAAAGGAAATAATTGCAGGGCTAACAATTAAGAGAAATAGCAGATAAGCAATTGCCAGGCTACCTGATGTTTTTAAAGCAACAGTTTTGTTTGTTTCTTTCAGTTTATTGATGAACCAAATAACAAAGGATATAAAGAGTATGTAATTAAGAAAGATGAAGAAACTAGGATAGCCGCATAAAAACATAAGAGCAAGGCAAAAAGAAAATTTTATAGCATTAGTGATGGAAGCGGATCTGATCAACTTCAAAAAATAAAGCAGAACAATTGGAATGAACCCGGCACTAGGTATCCATGGAATCACAGAAACACTATCGGTCATGTATCCGCAGCAAATGAAGGCAACTGCACAGCAAATAGCTGTAGCTCTTGTCAAATCAAAAAACCTCATCAGACGGAACATGCCTATAGCCGCTATATATAAATAGATAAGAACTTCCCATTGCAATACGGTCATGTTATACTTGCTGATAAAAGAAAGCAATAGCACCACAGGGTTCCAAACCATTCCCTGTATATCAGCATGAATGGGAAAACCGGTATATAAATAGGGACTCCAGAAAGGCATGTGCCCATTTTGAATGGCTTCACTTAAATGATAGCGGTAGGCCAGATACTGAATTAAGGCATCGTTCTTAAGGCTTAACAAATTCAGGCTGAGTGGCCAGTAAATGATCAAAGTGAGAACTAATAAAAGAAAGTAGTCTTTAAGATTTGTGTTTAATGTTCTCATTAATCAGGCTTCATTTTCATTAAAGCTTCCGTATTTCTTTCTCACAATAAACAAAGGTCTTTTACGTGTTTCATCATAAATGCGGTGAACATATTCGCCAAGTAGGCGAATGGTTATCAATTGCACGCCGCCGAAGAATAGAATGACAAGGATGATGGTTGTAAAGCCTTGCGGAACATCGCCCCAGATTAATTTTTTAGTAACGATCCAGGCTGTGTAAATAATGCTTGCAACAATAATGTATAACCCAAGCCTGCCTAAAAATTTTATAGGAAAATCTGAAAAACCAAAGATGCCGTTATAAGCCAGCTTCATTAAACTTTTGATGGAATATTTTGGTTTGCCTGCAAAGCGGCCGTCTCTCTCATATTTTATTCCCTTTTGCCTGAAGCCTACCCAGTTTCTGATGCCACGTATGAATAAACTTTGTTCAGGCATCGCTAACATGTACACTACTACCTGTTTGCGCATTAAACAAAAGTCGCCACTGTCAATTGGTATATCTAAGCCTAAAACATTTTTAATAAAGCGGTAGAATGTCCAGTAAGCTGTTTTCTTAAAAACATTTTCTTTTCTCTTTATGCGGACAGCATATACAACGTCAAGATCATTTTGTAGTTCATGCAGGAAGGCTTCAAAAGCTTCGGGTGGTCCTGAAGGTCGCCATCCATAACACCAACATATTCTCCGGTAGCAAAGTTCAATCCAGCCCAAATGGCTCTTTGATGTCCAAAGTTTTTAGAAAGATCAATAATCTTCCAGCGGCTTTCCTGTTTATTTAATTGAAGCAGCTTTCCAAGAGTTGCATCTTTTGAGCCGTCATTCACACAGATCACTTCCCAGTTGTTGTTTATCTTATTCAGTGCAGTTGTTGTACGGTTATACAATTCATCAATCATCAACTCTTCATCATAAACAGGTATAACAATGCTCAGTAACATGCAGTGGTTTGGTTTATGCTTTTCTCCAAACGCCTAAGATACTCTTGCCAAAGGAATGTAAAAAGATTTTGTCTGTCCATTTTGAAACAGGTATCATCCATTTATCCCATAGCCTGATTTGTTTTTCTGATGGGTAGCTTTGTTTAAGCATTAATTTGTTTGCAAGTGATGCAAAGAAACCTATTGAATCCAGATAGTTCATCTTGACCTGCAACAACTCGTCAGGCATTGCTTTTTTCAAAGTAGCATTTGTATAACGGCGGAAGTGGCCAATTGCTTTATCAAATGGACTAAAGAGAAGATTATATGCAGGGGACAGGATAATGATATGACCATTCGGTTCTAATAATGCTTTTGCCTGGCTCATTTCTTTTGTATCGTCTGCAATATGCTCCAGCACATCTATATAAATGATTGTATCGAATTTTTGATCTGTATCTAATTCAAATATGGTTTTGGTGTAAATAGTACAATTTGAAAACTGCGCCTGGGAGCTGATCTTTTCTTTAAGAATAGTACTCATTGTTTCATCAGGTTCTAATAAAGTCCATTGGTGGGCCGAACCATTGTTCAGCAGCGATGTTGTAGCTCCAATGCCGCTGCCTACTTCCAATACTTTCTTACCAATAAAAGGTTGGATGTGCGATGCGAAATAACTTTTCCAGTTAATGGCTTTTTCAAAAAAAGCTAACTCTTGCCCCGGGTATGTGTAACGGTCTTTCATAATTGCTCAACAGAGGCAATATAATCTTCATAATGATTGGCTGGAATAAATTGTCGTTGCGATTGCGACGACAGGTAAAGAAAAATGGTGAAGAGCGACAGCAAAAAGCTTTGCAATAAGATGATCAGCATAGAAGAAAACGCTGCAGTTGCCCAACCTGGAATAGCAGCATCTGTAAAAAACCGAACGGCTACAATTATTAAAATAGAAAGAACAGAAATGCCGATCATGATCATGGAAAAGATCAACAGCCTTGTAGCAATAATGTCAATAAAAACACCAATGGCCCCAAGCCCATGAAGTACCAGTGATGTAAAACTCATTTTCGATTCACCTGTAAACCGTTTGCCCCGATGAGCAGGTATAATATCGTACTCAAGTTTCGATTTGAGAATAGCACCGGCTAAATGATTCCATATTTCACTGGTGTAAACCAGCCGGGATACTTCAGCTTTTGGAACAAGCATGAAATTTCCAAAAGAGATCTTTTTTCCTGTAAGAATTTTGAACAGAAACTTATAGATGGAATAAAAACCTTTAAACCTTTTCCCTTCCTGCCGCGAAGCACGATGAGCAAAAATGATTTTATGATCATTTTGCGAAGCTTTCAAAAGCAGATTAATGTCATCTGGTTTGTCTTCGCCATCTGCATCCATAATGATGATCTTATCAAACTGCAACTGATGGTGCGCATAAGAAAGGCCAATGGCAATAGCTTTTTGATGGCCAATGTTTCGATGCAGGTGAATAACAGTAGTTGGCAAACCGGTATTTATTGCTGGCTTCTTTGCTGAACCATCATTCACCACCAAAATTGAAAAATGATAGTCCTCTAAGTTTTGAAGTTGTTGTTTCAGCACTGCAGCAAAATGATGAAAAGAGGCTTCATCATTATAAAGCGGACATAGAATGAGGACTTGCTGCATACGGTTGCTAAAATACAATGAGATGCGTGTTATGGAAACTATTCAAATCTTTTCTTTAAAAGAAGAAAGTGTTTTTCGAATAAATGGAAGCTTAAATAGGCTAATGCGATTGCTAAAACTGTGGAAATAACAGATGCCCCTATGGAAGGATGGACTGCAGTAAGATTCGTTTTAAACCATTCCGTTATAAAAGGGGAAAGAGTTAAATATAATGGC
>Ga0164290_1001126_pt1 | contig 51293 bp, 48 predicted proteins | sample Micstemetagenome_FD_108782 | JGI IMG/M metagenome (GOLD analysis project Ga0164290, IMG submission 108782) | Contaminated culture microbial community from soil near Moab, Utah, USA - Microcoleus steenstrupii SON62 (Illumina Assembly) | ecosystem: Environmental > Terrestrial > Soil > Soil crust...
GGAAGAACCTGCCGTAGACTCTCTTCATCCCGTCGGTGGGGAGGGCGTCGGATCCACGTTCCTCGATGTCGGCGGGCTGTGGTCGAGCGATGAAGCCCGGGCGATGGAGAGTTCGGGGGTCCTCGCGGAGGTCGATGGATGGCCTCTGCTTGCTCGCCGCGCGCTCCGGGTTCGGGCCGATGCCGCTACATGCGGTCACGTCCGACCCGCGTCGGGGTCAGCAATGCTCCCGACGCGATCCGGTAAGGCCTCAATCGGGCCGCCAGCCGGAGGAGCCGTGCGGAAAACGACTGCGCGGGGCGGTCTGTCTCGTCGAAACGGTAAAACCAATCAGCACCGGGCGAGCCCGGTCGCCCCGCGCCCTCCCCACCCGCCTGGAAACAGGCGGCGAAGAGTCATGCCTTCTCCCTCCCCGCCCGGGGTGCTGGACGGTCGTATACGACCGGCCTGCGATGTCGACGCGCAGCGGCGACAGGGTGGGGGCGGCCGCAAGGCCGCGCCTCAGCCGTCCCCACCCGGCCGCTTCGCGACGACCCTCCCCGGGGCGGGGAGGGTGAACGCGCTCCTCCTCCCCCCGACCCCCCGCCGGTTGCCCCCTCGCCTCCTGCGTCCTAGGAACAGTCACCCCGACCCGACCCTGCGGAAACCTTCGCCGACATGCCCGACCTGACCGACAAACAGACCTTCTCCGACGAGGACGCGCTGGAGTTCCATCGCAGTCCCCAGCCGGGCAAGATCTCCATGGCCCCGATCAAGCCGATGGCGACCCAGCGGGATCTGTCGCTGGCCTATTCGCCGGGCGTGGCTGTGCCGGTCCTGGCCATCGCCGCCGATGTCGACAAGGCCTATGATTACACCTCCAAGGGCAATCTGGTCGCCGTCATCTCCAACGGCACGGCCATCCTCGGCCTCGGCAACCTCGGCCACATGGCCTCCAAGCCGGTGATGGAGGGCAAGGCCGTCCTGTTCAAACGCTTCGCCGACGTCGACAGCTTCGATGTCGAGGTGAAGACCACCGACCCCGACGAGTTCGTCACCGTGGTCAAGAACATCGGCGACACCTGGGGCGGCATCAATCTGGAGGACATCAAGTCCCCCGAATGTTTCGAGATCGAGGCCCAGCTGCAGGACCTGCTCGACATCCCGGTCTTCCATGACGACCAGCACGGCACCGCCATCATCTCGACCGCCGGCCTGATCAACGCCGCCTTCATCGCCGGCAAGAAGCTGGAGGACCTCAAGGTCGTCCTCGCCGGGGCAGGGGCCGCGGGCCTGTCGTCGATCGGCCTGATGAAGGCCGCCGGCGTCCGCCAGGAGAACACCGTCATCGTCGACCGCGACGGCGTCGTCTACAGGGGCCGCGCCAACGTCGACCAGTGGAAGGCGGCCCACGCCACCGACACCCCCCACCGCACATTGGCGGAAGCGATGGTCGGCGCCGACGTCGTGCTCGGCCTCTCGGCCAAGGGCGCCATCACGAAAGAGATGGTCGCCTCCATGGCGCCCAATCCGATCATCTTCGCCATGGCCAATCCGGACCCTGAGATCACGCCGGAAGACGTGCTGTCGGTCCGCTCCGACGCCATCATGGCCACCGGCCGCTCCGACTACGTCAACCAGGTCAACAACGTCCTCGGCTTCCCCTACATCTTCCGCGGCGCCCTCGACGTCCGCGCCCGCCGCGTCAATCACGAGATGAAGGTCGCCTGCGCCCAGGCCCTCGCCGCCCTCGCCCGCGAGGACGTGCCCGACGAGGTCGCCGCCGCCTATCGCGGCCGCAAGCTCAAATTCGGCCGCGACTACATCATCCCGACCCCGTTCGACCCGCGCCTGATCTGGTACATCCCGCCCTTCGTCGCCCAGGCCGCCATGGACACCGGCGTGGCCCGCAAGCCGATCGAGGACATGGACGCCTATCGCACCGAGCTGCGCTCGCGGCTCGATCCCTCGGCCGCCCTGGTCCAGAACATCTCGGGCGCCGTGCGCGCCGCGCCGAACAAGCGCGTCGTCTTCGCCGAGGGCGAGGAGACCGCCGTCATCCGCGCCGCCTGGGGCTTCAAACAGGCCGAGCTGGGCACCCCGATCCTGCTGGGCCGCGAGGATCTGATCCGTCAGAACGCCGCCGAGGCCGGGCTGAATTTCGACGAGATGGGCATCGAGATCGTCAACGCCCGCGTCTCCGAGCACAATGTCGAATACACCGACTGGCTCTATGAGCGCCTGCAGCGCCGCGGCTATCTGAAGCGCGACGTCCAGCGGATGATCAACCAGGACCGCAACTATTTCGGCGCCGCCATGTGCGCCCGCGGCCAGGCCGACTGCATGGTCACCGGCGTGACCCGCAATTTCAACATGGTGCTCAAGGAGGTCCGCCGCGTCCTCGACGTCAAGGAGCGGATGATCGGCCTGTCGATCCTGCTCGCCAAGGGGCGCACCCTGTTCGTCGCCGACACCTCGATCCACGAACTGCCCAACGCCGAGGAACTGGCCGAGATCGCCGTCCAGGCCGCCGCCACGGTGCGCAAGCTGGGCAAGACCCCGCGCGTCGCCTTCCTCAGCTATTCGACCTTCGGCAACCCCCCGGGCGACCGCGGCGAGAAGGTGCGCGAGGCCATCCGCATCCTCGACGCCCGCGGCGTCGACTTCGAATACGAGGGCGAGATGCCGCCCGAACTGGCCCTCGATCCCGAGGCCCGGGCCGCCTATCCCTTCATGCGCCTGTCCCGCGACGCCAACGTCCTGGTCATGCCCGCCATCCATTCGGCCGCCATCTCGACCCGGCTGGTCCAGTCGCTGGGCGGCGCCACGGTGATCGGCCCCCTGCTGGTCGGCCTCGAACGCTCGGTCCAGATCGTCAGCCTCGGCGCCTCGGTCTCGGAGATCATCACCGCCGCCACCTTCGCCGCCTATGACGAAGGGGCCATCGGCGAGGAGGGCTGAACCGTCAGGTCGGCCGGGCCGCCGCGGCGGCGGCCACAGCCTCTTCCTCCCGCGCCTTCTGCGCCGCCATCACCGCCGGCTGCCGCTTGGCGACATAGAAGGCGAGGAAGATGGCGAAGACGCCGATGACGACGGAATAGAGGAAGAAGGTCACATAGCCGGCCCCCAGACCGGCGACGGAAACACCGCTCTTGGCGGCGCCCTCGACCAGCGAGCCCGACGGAAGGTTCCCGAACAGTCCCTTGAGCGCAGCCAGCGGCCCCCCGGCGTCCGCGGCGCGCGCCGAGGCCTCGACGATCTTGCCCGACTGCGAGGCGATCAGCTTGCCGGGCAGGGCGTAGAGCGAGCTGAACAGGGCGTACTGCGTCGCCGTGAACCCGATCGAGGTCAGGCTCGACATATAGGCGATCAGCGCCGTGCCGGCGTATCCGGTCGCCAGATTGTCGACGCCGATGGCGATGAACAGGGCGGTCAGGTCATGACCCTGGGTCGCCAGCCAGGCGAAGACGAAATTCGACACCGGGCTCATGAAGGCCCCGATCACCATGGTGCGGATCAGCCCCAGCCGCGCCACGGACCAGCCGCCGACGAACACGCCCAGCGACATGGCGACGACCCCGAACAGCTTCCGCACCTCCCCGATCTCGATCAGGCTGAAACCCAGATCGAGATAGAAGGGGTTCATGATGTTCAGAACGAAGTCGGCCAGCCGGTAGAGGCAGATCAGCGCCAGGATCGGCCCCGCCAGCTTGCCGAAGCGCAGGAAGAAGTCGATCAGCGGCCCGCCGAACGACGAGGCCAGATAGGCGCCGGGACGCGTGCGGAAACGCGGCACGGGCCAGCAGGCGAACACCAGCACGCCGAACCCGCCGATGACCCAGGCGAACTGGGTCAGCACGCCGATCAGCCCACCGGCCTCCATCCAGCCGTCGACGGCGGCCTCGGCGCCCGCAGGCAGCACGCCGCTGAACGCCCACAGGAAGGCGTCGGCCTTGTCGGTCAGGCCGGTGCCGATGATCAGGGCGGCGATGATGATGAGTCCCAGACGGATCACCCACTCGACCCGCTCCAGCCACGGGCGCGAGGGAATGTCGGCGACCGGTATCTCCCGGATGATGTGCTTGCGCTCGCGCGGCGCCATCAGCACCCCGAGCACGCCGAAGGCCATCAGGGCGGCCATCACGGCATAGGACAGGTTCCAGTTGTAGATCTGGGCGAGGGCCAGCGGAATGAAGCCCGCCGCGATCTGGGCCGCGCGCCAGCCCAGCTGATAGGCCGCCGCCATGGCGCCCTGACGGCTGTCGTCGGCGACCTCGATGCGCCAGGCGTCGATGGCGATGTCCTGGGTCGCGCCGAAGAAGCCGACCGCCACCGCGAAGGCGGCCAAGGCGGCCAGCTGGGTCTGCGGGTTGGAGCCCGAGATCAGCCAGAGCCCGAGGATGATGAATCCCTGGGTGGCCAGCATCCACGAGCGGCGATGCCCCAGCCAGCGGCCCAGAAAGGGAATCTCCGTCCGGTCGATCAGCGGCGCCCAGATGAATTTCAGCGCATAGGTCAGGGTTGCGAGGGCGAAGAAGCCGATCAGCTCCAGGGTCACGCCGTCGTCGCGCAACCAGGCCGAAAGCGTGTCGTAGACCAGCAGATTCGGCAGGCCCGAGGCGAAGCCGAGCAACAGCATCGCCATGGACTGTCGCTCGCCATAGACCGCCAGTCCGCCGAAGCGGCGCACGGGTTTGTCGGGCGTGGTGGTGTCGGTCATGGGCGCGCTCCGCGACGCCCCCCGGCGTCTGTCTATGCGACGGCGACCTTGGCGCGGTCCGCGCTTTTCGTCCAGCGGGCCAGTGAGGCGCGCAGCGCTTCAAGTTCCAGCGGCTTGACCAGATGGTCGTCCATGCCCGCCTCGAGACAGGCGCGGCGGTCCTCGGCGAAGGCGTTGGCGGTCAGGGCCACGATCGGGGTCTCGTCCCCGCGGGCGCGAATGGCGCGGGCGGCGGCGCAGCCATCCATGCCCGGCATCCGCATGTCCATGAACACCAGATCGTACCGCGCCCGCTTCAGCGCATCCAACGCCTCATGGCCGCTGGCGGCGGTCTCGACGGCGCAGCCCTCGCGCTTCAGCAGGGTCGAGGCCAGCAGCGCCCCGACCGGATTGTCCTCGACCAGGAGCACCCGGATGCCCGAGAACCGGGTCAGGGCGACGCGGTCGTCCTCGGGCGGCGGCGGCGGCGGTCCGGGCTGCATCGTCAGCTGGGCGCCCGAGGCGGCCAGCACCCGCTCGGCGACCGAGGCGCGGCGCAGCGGCTTGATCAGATAGCCGTGGAAACCGGCCGACCGGTAGCGGGCGATCAGGTCGCGCTCCGACGGCTTCAGCAGCACGATGGCCCGTCCGTCCGCGGGCCGCGAGACCAGCCCCTGGCCGGGTCCCCGGGCGGCGTGGTCGATCAGCATGACCGGCGCCTTCACCGCCACGGCGCCGCCCGAGGCCTCGATCTGGGCGACGGCGGCGGCGCGCACGAAGGAGTCCGGGCTGACCACGGCGACGGTCTGTCCCGCCAGCGACCGGAAGCACCGCGCAGGCGTGTCCTTCACCGCCGGGAACGCCGCCTCGAAGCGGAACCGGGCGCCGGGGCCGTCCGGTCGGTCGGCGACGCTGACCGTTCCGCCCATGGCGTGGGCCAGTTTGCGGACCACGGCCAGGCCGAGGCCGGCCCCGCCGAAGCGGCTGGCGTCGGACGCGTCGACGTGGCCGAACTCCTCGAAGATCCGCCCGCGCGCCTCGGCGGGAATCCCGGGGCCGGTGTCGTCGACGATGAAGGCCAGCTTCGGCGCCTTCAGCGAGCCGCCCGAGCGCTCGACGGTGATGCGGACGCCGCCGGTCTCCGCGAATTTCACCGCATTGCCGGCGAGATTGAACAGCACCTGCCGCAGCCGGCCCTCGTCGGCCATGACGTCGACGGCTTCCGGCGCGACCGACCAGGCGATCTCCAGCCCCTTGTCATGCGCCCGCGGGCTGAGCAGCTCCGCCACCCCGCGCACCAGCGCCTCCAGATCGACCGGGGCGGAATCGAACTCCAGCCGGTCGGCTTCCAGCCGGGCGTAGTCGAGCAGGTCATTGACGAGTCCGAGCAGATGCTCGGCCGAGGACCGCGCCGCCTCGGCATAGGCGCGCTGGGCGCCGTCCAGCCGGGTCCGCGACAGCAGGCCCAGCATGCCGATGACGCCGTTCAGCGGCGTGCGCATCTCGTGGCTCATCAAGCGCAGGAACTGCTGCTCGGCGCCCTCGGGGACCGCCTCGCCCGCCGATGTCGTGGTGTCCGGAGCCGCCGTCTGCTTGCGCGCCATACTGATCCCTCTCGTCCCGGGATCATGGCGAAGATGTCTTAAGGCTGGTTCAAGCGGGTCGGTTAAGGAAGTCTGTCACCAGACGGGCTGGCTCGCCCGTCCTTCATCCCGCCGCTCGAAGTCCGCCTGGGCCCCGACGGTCGAGCGGCGATGCACCAAAGCCTCGGCGATATGCCGCCGCAGCACGCCGTCGCAGCCGTCCAGATCGGCGATGGTGCGGGCCAGCCGCAGGGTGCGCGTCCAGCCGCGGGCGGTCAGCCCGCCGCCCTCGCCGGCCCGCATCAGCAGCGCGCGCCCCGCCTCGTCCGGGGTGGCGAAACGGTCCAGCGTCTCGCCCGAGGCCCGGGCGTTGACCGCCTGGTCCCGCGCGGTTTCGGGATCGATCCCGGCGGCGCGCAGCCGTTCCTCCTGCATGGCGCGGGCGGCGAAGACCCGGGCGCAGGCCTCGGCCGTACCCTCGGACGGCGGCGGCAGGGCCATGTCGGCGGCGGTGACCGGCGGCGTCTCCACCGTCAGGTCGATACGGTCGAACATCGGGCCGGAGATGCGGTTCTGATAGTCGCGCTGGCAGCGCGGAGCCTTGCCGCAGGCTCCCTTGCCGCCGCCGCCCAGCCCGCAGCGGCAGGGATTCATCGCCGCCACCAGCTGGAACCGCGCCGGATAGCGGACGTGGGCGTTGGCCCGGGCCACCACGATCTCGCCCGTCTCCAGCGGCTGGCGCAGAGAATCCAGGGCCTGGGCGCTGTATTCCGGCATTAGGTAGCAAACACACCATATCCGATGATGAACATGACGGACCATCAGGGCAGAATGGGCTAGGCGCGCCGTCCCCAAAATTGGGTAGGGCGCGAAACAACCCGCGAACTCCCGGTGAACGATATTGGAACGCCCCAACACCATCGCTGGCCTACAGGCCAAGCGCCGCCAGCTTGTGAAACTGCGCAAGGACCTGGAGCGTGACGTTCGCAAGGTCACCTGCGATCTGGACCACATCGACGCCTGTATCCGGCTCTTTGACCCCGCCGCCGACACAGCCGCCGCTATACAGCGCTACGCCACCAAGCACCGGGCGCGGAAAGGCCAGATGCGCCGCTTCGTTCTGGACCAGTTCAAGGGCGCTACGGCGCCTCTCACATCACTGGACATAGCCGAGGCGTGGATGGCCGACCGGGGACTGAGGGCGGACCACAACACGCGAGTAATTATTCGGAAGCGGGTAGGTGCTTGCTTGATAGCATTGCGGACCGGTCAGTTAATTTACAGCGTCCCGCATATGGGAACACACAAGATGTGGTTGCTGGTCCCATAGCAGCGACATACCACATATTGTATTCGGTTACTGTTGCGGTTCCCACAAAGTGGGTTTGGCACTCGTTTGTTAGATTGACAGCCAAGTTGTCGGCGCCTTAGGAGTCGAGAGGCCAGCCTTGGAATTGAAGAACCCGCCGGGGGTGCAAGCCCGGCGGGTTCGGAAGTCCAAGGTCTCCTGCAACCGATTAGGCTCGGGGACGCAGGAAACGCGGTAGTCACAGCCGGTAAAGACTCCGGCGCCTCCGAGTTGTCAAGTCCCCGGGCCGCTTCACCAAGCGCCCAAAGGACGCATCTGCTCGTGCCTAAGACTCCCCCGAACCACGGTAAGCCGTGGACTCCCGCCGCTGATCGCCAGCTTCGCAGCGAAGCTGCGGGAAACACTCCCACTCGTGTGCTGGGTCTCCACCTGGGGCGCACTGAGTCGTCGATCTACAGCCGGGCCTCCGATCTCGGAGTCTCGCTGAAACCGACGAACCAGTCGCCGTACGGCACCGGCAAGAAGGGCTGAGCCCGAGGGCGGGGCTTCGGCCCCGCCCGACGGTGTCATAATGACAGACAGCAACGCCCCAGAATTCGCCGCCCTTAAACTCCTTCACATCATCGCATCAGTGGAGGGAAAGGACATTCTTGGTCACGGCGGAACAACGCCTGATCGTAACTGGGTTCTCGAAACTTACGCAGAGTGCCTAATGGTCGTCCGACAGCCGGGCGACCGAGACCCGCGCTACAAGCGCTAGCGTTCTGGCAGCGCCGCCTAAGCAGCGCGCTGCCAGTATCCCTTCCACTGACGCGACACCGGAGCCGCCATCGCCGCCCCGACGACCTGCGCGAACTGGCCACCGTTCGAGACGCGGCGGTTATCCTCACGCCACGCCATTTCCGACGCATAGGCGGCGAGATACTTGCCCGCGATATGGTGGTGAGTGCCGATCTCAGCGCGGCGAAGGCGCGAGAAGAAGCTTTCGACCTGATTGGTGCAGGCCCCGTCCAGCGAGTAGGCCTCGCTGTGGTTGATGCGCTTGGTGGCGAACCGGGCGTGAAGCGCATCCCAGTGCGAGGCTTCGTCAGCGTGAACGACGGCGTCGGCGGCGACGTGGGCCGCGACCAGAGCGGAGCCTTCTTCTTCGCGCTTGGCAACGAAGGGTCGGGTGTCGCCGTCACGGTCGCGCATGGCGATCACGACCTGGCGCTTGCCCGACTTGTTCTCTGACAGGCGACGGTCGCGGCGGTTCTTCTTCTCGTTGGCCGGCTTCACGTAGCCGCCGAAGTAGGCGCCATCGACCTCCACAACGCCGTCCAGCTTCTCGGCCGAACGGGACAGGGCGATGGCCTCGCGCAGCTTGTGGGCCATCACGAAGGCGGTCTTATACTGGACGTCCAGATCGCGGCTCAGCTGCAAGGCGCTGTAGCCTTTGGCGCCATTCACGAAGATGGCGATGGCGGCGAGAATGTCGCGGATGGGCAGCTTGCGGCTGGCGAAGATCGTCCCGCTCGTGACGCTGAATTGAGCGAGGCAGCCCTTGCACTTGAAGATCTGACGGGTGGCGATCTCGTAGGCATCGACGCAGCCGCACTTGCTGCAAACCGGCTCGCCTTCGGTCGAGGCCCAACGGATGGCCTTGAACGTCTCGCGGGCCTGAGCGTCCGTCATGCGCATGACCTTGGCCAGCGAGAGGGTCCGGGCGGCGGCAGAGAGGAGAAAGTGCTGAGACATCATCGAATCCGGTGTATGTGTCACCGGATATGCGGGTATCTCACATCGTTGTCAATGGAGAAAACATCGGATACGATGACAAATCGACCGATTTTGAGGATTTGCCATGGCTGACGATGTTTGGACGCCGCGCGTCAAGAATCTGCTGAAGGCCGAACTGAAGCGCCGGGGCGTTAGCTACCGGGACTTGGCCGAGAAGCTGACAGCTATCGGCATACCGGAGAGCGAGCGGAACATTGCCAACAAGATCGCCAGGGGCGGCTTCACCGCCTCGTTCTTTGTTCAGTGCCTAGTCGCGATCGGGTGTGAGTCCTTGAGACTGGACGACTTTAACGACGTTAAAAACCTTTAAGGCGAGCGCGCTTGACGCCCTTGGCTTATACCTAGAGTATATATTTCATTAACCCTCGCCGTTCAGGCTAGGTTAACAAGGGCTGGCATAACCTTTGAAAATGATGCGGTTTTTCGAATTGGGCGCAACTGATTCGTAACGCTTGCATTAACTTGGGGTCGGCGCCATATGCCGCCCTCGATTCGGGGTTCGCCTGTGCGTTCCGTTGAAGAAGGAGGTTGAGATGTCTTACAACACCACCCGTAGTGAGGGTTGGGGCGGCCTAGGTTAAGGGCCCTTCTAATTCAACGTTAGGTCGCCTAGCGTAGCCCCCATGAAAATGGGGGCTTTTCTTTTGGGCGCGGTCGTCGCCGGCTTGGCCGCCGTGGCCGGGTGGCTGACTGGAGCCGCAGCAACGGCACAGCGCCTAGCAGAGAACAACGCTACGGCGGCAACACTGTTCGTCGGATACATCGCGGTCGCCGTCGCGCTGGCCGCCGCCGTTATCGCTGTGTGGGGCGTATACAGCCAGCGGGTTCTAACTCGTAGGCAGACCACAATTCAGCACTTGGCCACCCTTGCCGCCGACTCGACCGTCCAGGACACAATCCAGAAGTTCATCGAACTCAGCCGAGGAAACCAGAATCTGGCGCGGTGGGCTGACGAGGAGAATATCGGTAAGCCCGAAACGCTCGCCATAATCGCGGTGCTTAACGACTACGAACTAATTGCGGTTGGGGTCCAACAAGGCATCTACGAGTACGAACTCGTGAAGTGCTACTCCCGCTCCACAATCATCAGGTTCTGGACGGCGGCCCACCCGTTTGTGGTGGCGCTCAGGAACAGAACAGGCGTTCCCACGATCTTCTGCCAATTCGAACGTCTGCACGGATGGGTGAGCGGCTCACAAAGCCCCTTCCGGGCGCTCTGGTGGGTCGGAATCCGCTGACCGAGGGGGCGTGACTAGTCAAGTCCTGGGACCTGCACCCCGTACTTCAGGGCGAGCGCCTTGAAGTCCTCACTTGAGATTACAAGGTCGTCCCGGACGTCGGGCGGGTACGGCCCGGAGAGCAGTCCGCGCCCGCCCCCCTTGTGCATACCGAGAAGCGTGAGTTCGATGCCGCTTAGGCCTACGGGGGCCACTTCGCCATTCAGGATCGCCTGCTTGATGTCCGCGAGATAGCCTGACGCAACGCCGACGATCTCCCCGTCCGTTAGCGGCTGCTCCGCTAACAGACACGCTGCTTCAGCGAGGTTGAATGTGGTTCTTCGGCTAACCCACCTAGCGAGCCTCTTGTCTTCCGGCGGGCCGCTTGGCCGCTCGCCCTCCAGCGCTTCAGACCAGAGCGCGAAGGGTGCCCGCGCCCAGAACCAAAGGAAGCCCGCCGCGACGACAAGCCCCGGTCCGATGAAGCTCTGAATGACGATGGACCAGATTTCCTGGGTCATGTTTGACCCCAGGCGGGCGGCCAATGGAAGGGCTGGGGTCGATGCGATGAGCGCAATGACCGCTTCCTTGACGTGAGCGCGAGCGAACGAGCGGAGATCGCTCCACGCTCTAAACAAGCATCGCCGCTGGAAGCCCCAGAACCCCATCTGGCCACCTTCGCCGGACTCGACGGCTTTACGCAAACTGCCTTCATACTCCGCCCCTTTCGTGGGCTGGGGCACTAGGACAAACATCATCAGATTTGGTGTGTTTGCTACCTAATGCCGCTGTATTCGGGGAGTTCATCCAGGAAGAGAACGCCGTTGTGCGCCAGCGAGGCCTCGCCCGGCCTGGCCCGCGCCCCGCCGCCGGTCAGGGCGGCCATGGAGGCGGAATGGTGCGGGCTGCGGAACGGCCGGTCGCGGGTCAGGGCCCCGCGCTCGATCAGCCCCGCCACCGACCAGACCATCGAGGTCTCCAGCAACTCCTTCGGGGTCAGCGGCGGCAGCAGGCCGGGCAGGCGCGCCGCCATCATCGACTTGCCCGATCCCGGCGGCCCGACGAAGAGCAGGTTGTGGCCGCCCGCCGCCGCGATCTCCAGAGCGCGCTTGGCGCTCTCCTGACCCTTGACCTCTCGCAGGTCCGGCACGAGGTCGCCCGAGCGCATCACGCCCGGCTCGGGGCGGCGCAGCACCTGGACGCCCTTGAAATGATTGACCAGGCCGATCAGCGAGCGCGGCGCCAGGACGGCGACGTCTCCCGCCCAGGCCGCCTCGGGCCCATTGGCCTCGGGGCAGATCAGGCCCAGCCCCATGGCGTCGGCGGCCACGGCGGCGGGCAGGGTCCCGCCGACCGGCGCGATCTGGCCGTCGAGCCCCAGCTCTCCGACCGCCGCCCACCCGGCCAGGGCGTCGGGCGGGATCACGCCCATCGAGGCCAGCAGGGCCAGGGCGATGGGCAGGTCGAAATGGCTGCCCTCCTTGGGCAGGTCGGCGGGCGCGAGATTGACGATCACCCGCCGCGACGGCAGGGCCAGGCCGATGCCGCCGAACGCGCCGCGGACCCGTTCCCGGCTCTCGGCCACGGCCTTGTCGGCGAGGCCTACGAGGGTGAAGGACCCCTCCTGCGCCGACAGCTGCGACACCTGCACATCCACGCGCCGGGCGTCCACGCCCTCGAACGCCACCGTGACGACACTGGCCAGCATGGGCCGCCCTCCCGTTTGGAGAGAACGAACCATGAACTTCCGGCTTTGGCAAGCGTCGTTATGCGAACCTAGCGCGCGGCGTCGGCCTCGGGAGCGAGGACATGGATGACCTCGCCGGCCGCGTTGAGAAACTCGATGGCCCCATAGCCTTCCGCCGTAACCGTCATCCGCACCCGTGTACGATCCGCCTTGTCGGCGAGGGCCACGGCGGGCGTCCCGTCCGCGGCCACCGACAGTCTGATGCGTGTCGAGGTCTCCACGCCGGGGACCAGCCGGTCGCCGAGGCCGGGATCCCGGATCAGCGGCGGCGCCTGGTTGATGGTGAAGGCGACCGAGCCGTCCGGCGACACCCGCCAGCCGATCGCGTCCATCGCCGGGTGATCCAGCGCCAGCACGGCCATGCCGCCGTCGACGTCGGCCACCCCGAAGCCGCCGCGCTCGCTGCCCTTGTCGTCATAGAGGATCAATCCCGAGACGCCGAAGGCGCGCCGGTACTGGATGCCGTCGATGATCGGCGCCGGCGTCTCCGCCGCCAGCGTCATGCGGATCGTCCCGTCCGCGTCGACGATATCGATCCGGCGGGCGCTGATCCGGTCGTGGTCCACCACCTCGATACGGGTCTCCGGGTCACGCGTCTCGATGATCGATTCCAGCACCTGCAGCGAGGGCCGGCGGGGCGCCTGACCGGCGTCCTGGGCTTGGGCGGCGAGCGGAAGGATCATCGGCGCGAGGCCGAGGGCGAGGGCAAGCGGACGCAACATGGAGACTCCCTTGGGCGATTCAGTCGGGGGCGGAGCGTCAGGCGTTACCGCCACGCTTCCGTTCGATCGCATCCCACATCAGCGCCGCCGCATCGACCCCGCTGAAGCGCTTCAGCTGCTGGGCGCCGGTCGGCGAGGTGACGTTGATCTCGGTCATCCAGTCGCCGATCACGTCGATGCCGACGAAGATCAGGCCGCGCTCGCGCAGGGTCGGACCGATGGCGGCGCAGATCTCGCGATCCCGCGCTGTCAGTTCAACCGGCGCCGCCGTGCCGCCGACGCGCAGGTTGGAGCGGACCTGGTCCTTGGCCGGAACGCGGTTGATGGCGCCCACGGGCTCCCCGTCGATCAGGATGATGCGTTTGTCGCCCTTCGAAACGGCGGGAAGGAATTTCTGGATCACCAGCGGATCGCGCGAGCCCATGGCGTGGATTTCGACGAGGGCCTCGAGGTTGGGATCGTCCGCCCGCAGCCGGACAACGCCCGAACCGGCCGCCCCATGCAGGGGCTTGAGCACCACCTCGCCGTGGCGGCGGTGGAAATCGACGAGGGCGACCGGATCGGAGGAGATCAGGGTCGGCGGCGTCAGGTCCGGGAAACGGGTGACCAGCAGCTTCTCGGGCGCCGAGCGCACCTCGGCCGGGTCGTTCACCACCAGCGTCTTCGGATGCACCGTCTCGAGCAGATAGGTGGCGGTGACATAGGCCATGTCGAACGGCGGGTCCTGCCGCATCAGGATCACATCGACGTCCTGCGACAGGTCCAGCTTCGCCTCGTCGCCGAAGGAGACGTGGTCGCCGGCGGTCTGGCGCAGGGTCACCGGGCGGGCGCGGCAGAACAGCCGTCCGTCCTCCAGCGCCAGGGTCCGGAAGTCGTAGACCCAGACCGGATAGCCCCGGTTCTGGGCCTCCATGGCCTGCAGGAAGGTGGTGTCGGACTCGATGTCGACCGCCTCGATGGGGTCCATCTGGATCGCGACTCTGAGCATGGGCTGTCCTTCCAGGCGGTTCGAGCCTTGGCTAATGGGCAGCCGGACTGGTCGACGCAAGACTAGTTCAGTTGCAGGCGCACCCGGTCGACGGACATCCGGCGGTGCGCATCGGTCGGTTCGTCCAGCGTCCGCGCCCGCGACAGGGCCTCCAGCGCCCCGGTCAGGGCCCCCTGTTTCTCGCGGGCCGCCGCGACGTCCAGCCACGGGCGATGATCCTCGGGATCGAGCAGGGCGCGGCGCAGGGCCGAGCGCTCGGCGCCCTCGAAATCCTGGGCGCGGAGGGCCCGGCTGAACAGGACATTCTGCAGGCGGATCAGGGCGTGGCGGTCGGTGACCGGCGCCATCAGCACATCGAGGCGGTCGGCGACGTGCGGCGTCAATCCGGCCCTCAGCGCCCGTCGTGTCAGCTCCGACGGCAGCACCAGCCGTCCCTGGCTGAACGGGTCGAGGGCCACGGGTCCGTCGGGCGTCTCGACGCGCAGCAGGAAATGGCCCGGGAAGTCGACCCCCTGGGCCCGCACCCCGACCCGCCGCGCCGCGTCGAGATAGAAGATGGTCAGGGTCGCCGACAGCCCCCGTCGCCGCTCGGCCACGTCGATCACATCGGTGTTGCCCGGATGATCGTAGTTCAGCAGGTCCCCGTTCAGCCGCATGTCCGACGCCATGGTTTCGGCCAGGGCGTCGTCCGGGCTCTCGCTCCCGACGCGCTCGGCCAGCCGCTCGGCGGCGTTGCTGGCGAGGGTGCGAACCGGTTCCGGATCGCGGAACGGATAGTCGTGGATGGCGCAGGCGATCGCCGCCTCCAGCAGCGGGAAGTCCCCGTCCTCGGCCTGTCCGGCCTCGGTCAGCACGGATTCGGCTTCGTCGCGCGTCACGCCCGCTCCCTCCCGATCGGCTCCACCCCCCGACGATGGCGCGGAAGCCGGCCCGGAGCCAGCGCCACGATATCGATTCTGAGCAGATGCCCGGCCAAGCTGGGTCTTTGACGCAACACCGCGCGGCCCGCCGCCAGCAACCGATCGTACTGGGTGGCGCCGAGGGCCGAGAGGGCCAGCTCCAGGGTGGCGCGGCGCTTGACCTCGACCACCGCCAGCACGCGGCCGCGCCGGGCGAGGATGTCGATCTCGCCCGCGCGGGTCTTCAGGCGAAAGCCGAGCAGCTGATAGCCCCGGCTCATCAACAGCGCCGCCGCCAGCCATTCCGAGCGGTGGCCCTCGCGATGGGACAGGGCGCCGAGCGCCACCCGCCAGCCGCGCTTCGCCGCCGCGACCCTCGGCGCCTTGAGGCGAACCGCGGGCCGCTCGCCGCTCACCGGCCCTGCAACTCCAGCGCCCGCCTGTAGAGCGGCTTGCGCGGCAGGTTCAGCGCCTTCGACACCTCCGCCGCCGCCTCTCCGGGCGGCAGCCGGGTCATCGCCTCGGTCAGAGCCGCGTCAGCGTCGGCCTCCGAGGCGACCTCCATCTCGCCGGGGCCGATCACGACGACGATCTCCCCCTTGGGCGACTGGCAGCGCGGGTCGACAGCCAGTTCGGTCAGGGATCCGCGGACACACTCCTCGTACATCTTGGTCAGCTCGCGGGCGACGGCGGCGGGGCGGGGCCCCAGCACCGCCGCCATGTCGGCCAGGCTGTCGGCGAGTCGCGGGCCGCTCTCGAAGAAGACCAGGGTCTGACGGCCGGTGCGCAGGTCTTCCAGCGCCGCCCGCCGCGCGCCCGATTTCGGCGGCAGGAAGCCGGCGAACAGCACCCGGTCGGCAGGCTGCCCTGCGATGCACAGGGCCGCCAGCAGGCTGGACGCGCCCGGGATCGGATGCACGGGCAGGCCTTCGGCGATCACCGCCCGCGCCACCACGAAGCCGGGGTCGCTGACCAGCGGGGTGCCGGCGTCGGAGACCAGCGCCACCACCGCCCCCTCGCGCAGCCGTTCTATGGCCAATTCCGCGGCCCGCGCCGAGGCGTGGTCGTCGCAGCGTTCCAGCTTCGCCTTGAGCCCATAGGCCGACAGCAGCTTGCCGGTCACCCGGGTGTCCTCGGCCAGCACCAGATCGGCGACGGCCAGAACGTCCAGCGCCCGCAGGGTCATGTCGCGCAGGTTCCCGATCGGCGTCGCCACCAGATAGAGGCCCGGCGCGACGGGGCGCGGCGGCGGGGCGATCGGCGGGAAGGGCGAGGGATCAGGCATCGGCGGGACCGTGCCAGCGGGGGGCCGCGGGCTCAAGCGCCGAGACCGCTACAGGGGCTTCTTGTAGCCGAGGTGGCTGGCGGTGAAACCCAGCTGTTCATAGAAGCGATGCGCGTCCGTCCGCGCGCGGTCGGTGGTCAATTGCACCAGGGCGCAGCCGCGCGCCCGACATTCGGCGATGGCCCATTCGAAGGCGCGCCGCCCCAGTCCCGATCCGCGATGACCGGCGGCGATGCGGACCGCCTCGATCTGGCCGCGCACCGCGCCTTTGCGGGAGAGGCCGGCGATGAAGGTGATCTGCAGGGTTCCGACCACCTGTTCGCCCTCCGTCACCACCGCCAACAGCTGGTTCGGATCGCCGTCGATCGCCGCGAACGCCTCGCTGTAGGCCACGGGCAGGGGCTCGGCCGTATCCTCGCGCAGCCGTCCGATCGCATCGTCGGCCAGCAGGCCCACGATGGCCGAAAGGTCTGACTCGCGGGCGCGGCGGAAGGTGATGGTGTCCATGGCCGCCTCTTAGCGGACCAGCCGACCTAGGTCAGCAGCGTCCTCAGCACGCCGTCCAGCACCTGACGCCCCCGGGGCGTGGCGATCACCCGCCCCGGCGCCAGGAGCAGAAATCCGTCGTCGATCAAGCCGGCGAGCGGCCCTGCCTCCGCCGTCCCGCCCAGCGCCGCCAGATCGTCCAGCGCTGCGCCCTCGACGGTGCGCAGGCCCAGCAGGACCTTTTCCTCCGCTGCGTCGCGCGACGACTGGGTCCCCCGCTCCTGCCACGGGTCGCCCGCCGCGACCCCGGCGACATATGGCCCGATACCCCTGTGAGCGACGGTCGCGGTCCGCGCCCCGTCCAGCGTCAGCCGCCCGTGCGCACCCGGGCCGACGCCGACATAGTCGCCGCCGCGCCAGACGTGGAGATTGTGGGCCGAACGCGCGGCGACGCCCCGCGCGTGATTGGACACCTCATAGGCGTCGAAGCCGGCGGCCTCGAGGACGGTCTGGGTGGTTTCATAGAGGGCGGCGCACAGGTCCTCGTCCGGGGGCGTCCAGGCGCCGCGGGCCACGGCCCGGCCGAAGGCGGTCGTGGGCTCTATGGTCAGCTGATACGGCGAGACGTGTTCGAAGCCGAGGCTCAGCGCCTCGCTCAGTTCGGCCGTCCAGGTCTCCACCGTCTGTCCCGGGCGGGCGTAGATCAGGTCGATCGACAGCCGCTCGAAGGCCCGTCCCGCCACGGCCACGGCCCGCCGCGCCTCGTCGGCCGAATGGTTGCGGCCGAGAAAGGCCAGCGCCGCGTCATCCAGCGCCTGCACCCCCATCGACAGACGGTTGACCCCGGCGCCCGCCAGCGCCGCGAACCGCCCGGCCTCGGCGTCGGTCGGATTGGCCTCGAGGGTGATCTCAATGTCGCCGCGCGGGGGAAACAGGGCGCGTACGCGGTCGATGATGGCGGCCACCGCCTCGGGCGCCATCAGGGACGGGGTGCCGCCGCCGAAGAAGATCGAGGCCAGCCGTCGCGGTCCCGCCAGCGCCGCCTGGGCCTCCAGATCCTCCAGCATGGCGCGGACCAGCGCCGCCTGTTCCTCGCTCCGGCCCCGGTCCCTGACGACGTTGAAATCGCAATAGGGACAGATGCGCGCGCAGTACGGCCAGTGGACATACAGGGCGACGTCGCTGCCGGGGTCCGGAACCGGGTCAGTCAATCAGCGCGGCCTTCAGCTTTTCGAACGCCCGGGCCCGGTGGCTGATCGAATCCTTCAGCCCCGGATCCAGTTCGCCGAAGGTCTGGTCGTATCCGTCCGGGATGAAGATCGGATCGTAGCCGAAGCCGCGGTCGCCGCGGGGCGGAAAGGTCAGACGGCCCTCGACGCGACCCTCGACCACCACCGCCGGCCCGTCCGGCCAGGCCACGGCCAGGGCCGAGGTGAACCAGGCGCGCCGGTCATCGGCGCCGACCTCCTCCAGCCGCTCCTCGACCCTGGCCATGGCCATGGCGAAATCCTTGTCCGGTCCGGCCCAGCGGGCCGAGAAGATGCCCGGCGCCCCATCCAGGGCCGTCACCGACAGGCCGGAGTCATCGGCCAAGGCGACCTCGCCCGAGCGGTCCGCCGCGTGACGGGCCTTGAGCAGGGCGTTGCCGGCGAAGGTGGTCTCGGTCTCTTCCGGTTCGGGCAGATTCAGCGCTCCGGCGGTGACCACCTCGTAATGTCCGCCCAGCAGGGCCTCGATCTCGGGCACCTTGCCGGGATTGTGGGTCGCCGCGACAAGGCGCATCCCCTTGATAAGCTTGAGTTTCATCCCGATCACGCACCCTGTAACGATCTATTGCCAAAGTTTAATATCGTTAAACGATATGTAACATGACTTACGGCTCTGCACAGCCTATCTATTTGATCAAGGACGGACGCCGCAACGTTCCCCGATACGAGCCAAACGGGCAAGATCGATGCAGCGGCACAACGAAAGAGGGGTGAAAACATCCCTCACTCAGGATCAAAGAGAACGACAATGAACACCATGAACGCTTCGCTCTTCATCGAAAAGATCGGCCACGGCATCCTCAACACCTTCCTGCTCGCCTCCCTGCCGACCGCTCTCGTCGCCACCCTCGTCCAGGCCCTGTGATTCAAACGACCATCGGCGCCCCTGCGGCGCCGGCCAACGGAATGTCTCACCGGAGCTTTGACGATCGGCATGACAAACGCGAAGAATAAGACCGCGTGTGGGTTCGCCGGACCCCGCGCGGCACTCGCGCCCCGACTTCCGGCCTGAACGAGGCTCCATGCGATTCCCGAAGACGACATCGCTCGGGATCCGCCCCACCCTGCCGCGGCTGAACCTGGTTTCGATCTCCAGCGTCGCCGGCACAGCCTGCACGGTCGCCTTCTGGGTTCTGACCGTCGGCGCCGTCCTCATCCCGTCCGCCGTCCTGGCGTTGAAAGTCTTCGGCACGCCGGTGGTGACCGCCGGAACCGGAGAAGAGGCCATCGTCATCCCCCTGCCCTGGGCCTATGTGCTGCTGGTGGCCGTCGCCGCCTTCGCCTATCTGGCCACCTCGGCCCTGATCTTTCGCCTGCTGCTGCGCATCGTCGCGACGCTGCGCGTGGGCGACCCCTTCCATCCGCTGAACGTGCGCCGGCTGCACCAGATCGGCGCCGCCTTCGCCTCGGTCACCGTCGGCGTCTGGGTCGGCCAGTTCCTCGTCGCCCGCTTCGTCCGCGGGGCCATGGCGGCCCCCAGCCTGTTCGACCTGATCACCCCCTCCTTCGCGGTCGTCATCATCGTGGTGATAGCCGAGGTCTTCCGCGAGGGCGCCCGTCTGCGCCGCGAATCCGAACTGACCATCTGAATGGGCGCGCGGTCAGAAGGCTCAACCCTTCTCGACCCGGCGCGCGCCGGTTAAGAGTGCATCCCATGGCCATCCGCGTACAGCTCGACCGCATCCTTCTCGAACGACGCATGTCGTTGACCGAGCTCGCCGACCGCGTCGGCGTGACCCTGGCCAATCTGTCGATCCTCAAGACCGGCAAGGCGCGGGCCATCCGCTTCACCACCCTGGACGCCCTGTGCCGTGAGCTGGACTGCCAGCCGGGCGACCTGCTGACGCAGACGCCGGGACCGCAGGACGCCGGCTCCGACGAGGATCCCGACGGGAACGCCCCCGGCACGACATGAGCCGCCGCGACGACCTGAGCCCGGAGGACCGCCGGATCTGGGCGCGGGTCGCGGGTTCGGTGACCCCGGCGAAGCCGAAGAAGGCCGTCCGGATCATCCCCGGCGCTGTCGACCCCGCGCCGCCCGCCGCGCCCCCGGCCAAGGGCCCGGTCAGGGCCCGGGGCGCACAGCCTCCCTGGTCGCCGCAGGTCTCCGCCCCCGCCCGGGCGCGCGGCCTGCCCGAGGCGCTGGAGCCGCGCCGCCAGCGCCGCCTGTCGCGCGAGCGCGATCCGATCGAGGCCCGCATCGACCTGCACGGCTACGGCCGTTTCCAGGCCCAGGACGCCCTCACGGCCTTTCTTACGGGGGCCCAGGCCCGCGGCTATCGTTCGGTGCTGGTGATCACGGGCCAGGGCCGGCGCGGCGGCAGCGGCGTCATCCGCGCCTCGGTCCACGAATGGCTGCAGGGCCCGGCCCTGCGTGGGGTGGTGTCGGGCTTCGCCCCGGCCGCCCGTCATCATGGCGGCGACGGGGCGCTGTATGTGACGATCCGGCGGACCTAGAGCCGCAGGCCCGCCGCCTTCGCCAACCCTTCCAGCGACGTCATCGGTCGCGGCCCCCAGTGGGCGATGACCTCCGCCGCCGCCAGCGAACCCAGCTTGCCGGCGTCCTCCAGCGGCAGACCGCGGGCGAGGCCGAGCAGGAAGCCTGCGGCGTACTGGTCGCCGGCGCCGGTGGTGTCGACGACCTTGTCGACCGGGCAGGCGGCGACCCCGACCCGGTCCCGCCCGCCGTTTCCGAACACCACCGAGCCGGCGGCGCCGCGGGTGACGGCGGCCGTCTCGACGATGCGGCCCAGATGGGCGGCGGCCTGGTCGAAGTCTTCGGTTTCGAACAAGGCATGAAGCTCGGCCTCATTGGCGACGACGATGTCGGCCGAGGCCTCGATGAAGGCCAGCAGCTCTGCGCGCCAGCGGTGCACCACGAAACTGTCCGACAGGGTGATGGCGACCTTGCGCCCGGCCGCGTGGGCGGCGGCGGCGGCGGCCTCGAAGGCGGCGCGGGCCGGGGCCGGATCGAACAGATAGCCTTCCAGATAGACGATGGCCGAGGCCCCGATCAGCTCGGCGTCGATGTCCCCGGCGCGCAGCTGGTTGGCGGCGCCCAGAAAGGTGCACATGGTGCGCTGGCCGTCGGGCGTGACGTTGATCATGCAGACGCCGGTGGCGAGGCCCTCGGCGGCTCCGTTCGCCAGCGGCGGGGTCTCGAAATGCACCCCGACGGCGTGGATGTCGTGGGTGAACACTGCGCCCAGCTGGTCGTCGGCGACCTTGCCGATATAGGCCGCCCGGCCGCCGAAGCTGCCGACCCCGGCGACGGTGTTGCCGGCCGATCCGCCCGAGGCCTCGACCCCGGCGTTCATCGCCGCATAGAGGGCGGCGCTGCGTTCCGCGTCGACGAGCTGCATCGAACCCGCGGTCAGGCCTTGGGCTTCCAGAAAGGCCGGGTCGCAGGGCGCCAACACGTCGACGATGGCGTTGCCGACGGCGCAGACGTCGTAGGCGGGAGCGGGGATCTGGGTCATGCGGCGGCGTTTAACGGACCCGGCCCGGCCCGTCACGAAAAAACATATAAGGATATCTTTATATGTTTTGCGAGCTTCGCTATAGGCGGCTCATGACCCGCATCGCCATCCTCACTCCCGACCCCGCCGACCCCTCCTATGACGGCCAGTGGCAGGGCGTTCTCGAACGCCTGGCTGCGGCCCTGACGCCCGCCGGCCTCGCCGTCGAGCCCAGCCCATGGACCGACCATGTCGAGGACGCGTCGGCACTGACCGGCTATCCGCTGGTTCTGCCGCTGATCGTCTGGGGCTACCACCGCGACCACGCCCGCTGGATGCAAGCCTGCGCGACATGGACAGCGGCCGGCGTGCCGATGCTCAACCCGCCGTCGGTGATCGGCTGGAACTCCGACAAATCCTACCTCGGCCGACTGGCGGACAGGGGCGTGGCGATCCCGCCGACGCTCTGGGTCGAAGGCGTGACCCAGGCCGACGTCGACGCCGCCTTCGACCGGTTCGGGACCGGCGTTCTGATCGTCAAGCCGCGTGTCTCGGGCGGGGCCTGGAAGACCTTGCGCCTGCGCCGCGGGGAGCCGCTGGCCGACGCGCCCGACGGCCCGGCGATGATCCAGCCCTATCTGCCGTCGATCGAGACGGAGGGAGAGACCTCGCTGCTGTTCTTCGGCGGCCGGCTCAGCCACGTCGTCAACAAGCGGCCGGTGACGGGCGAATTTCGCATCCAGGTCCAGTTCGGCGGCCAGTACGCCGCCTTGCCCCAGCCGCCCGCCGGCGCCCTCGCCCTGGCGGAGAAGACTATCGCCGCCATCGACGAGGACCTGCTCTACGCCCGTATCGACATGGCGCGGGACCCGGATGGCGACTGGCTGCTGATGGAGGCCGAACTGATCGAGCCCGACTTCTATCTGGGCTCCGCGCCGGAGGGCGGGAAGCGGTTCGCGGAGGCGGTGAGGGCGGCCTTGGCGATTGACGGACGGGCGGTATCCGGCGCCAATAGCTGATGCTTCTCTCGCTTTTCGCTGCCTTCTGGTTCCAGGCAGTCCCTTCGCTGGACACACCCGGTATTGTCCTGATCCTGAACGGCGATACGGCCTTCGTGACGCCGACAAATAGCGTAGGGCGCGAGGGGGCCGTCCGGTCCGCCAGTCTGGTGCAAATCTACCCTCTCGGGTCCGAGGGTTGGGAGACCGTCCGGCAGGACGCCGAACTTGAAATCGATTGCGAAGGGCGTCGGATTCGCGTGACCGGGGGTCGGAATTTGGACGCCCAAGGCCGGATCAAGCCCGGCCATGCGCCCGAACCTCTGGATTGGCATCCCCTGCCCGATGACTATCCGCCGATGGCCATGCTCCACGCTGTGACCTGCAGCGACGTTGACCTTGCAACGATCTCTTTCGAAAGCCTCGAAGCCGAGCTTCCGCGTCTTCGCGCACGCCTTCAGTAGATCACACCGCCTCCCCCAAGGCCTGAAGCCCCGCCCTCGACGGACACAGGTCGCTGATCACGCAGGCCGAGCATTTCGGCTTCCGCGCCGTACAGGTGTAGCGCCCGTGCAGGATCAGCCAGTGGTGCGCCTTGGGCAGCCAGTCCTCCGGCACGACCCTGTGCAACTGCGCCTCCACCTTGTCGGGCGTACCGGCGTTGGCGAGGCCCAGCCGGTGCGAGACGCGGAACACATGGGTGTCGACGGCGATGGCGGCCTCGATCCCCAGTTCATTCAGCACCACGCTGGCGGTCTTGCGGCCGACGCCCGGCAGGGCCTGCAGATCGGCGCGGTTCAGCGGCACCTCGCCGCCGTGCTGCTCCAGCACGATGCGGCTCAGGGCGATGACATTGCGCGCCTTGCCGCGGTACAGGCCGATCGAGGCGATGAAGGGGACCAGCCCCTCCTCGCCGAGGGCCAGCATCTTCTCCGGCGTATCGGCGACGGCGAACAGTCTGTCGGTGGCCTTGTTGACCGAGACGTCCGTCGCCTGGGCTGACAGGGCCACGGCGACCACAAGCGTGAAGGGGTTGGAGAAATTCAGCTCGGTCTTCGGATCGGGCATGACTCGCGACAGCCGTTCGAAGATGGCCTCGACGCGGTTTTCATCCGGCGGCCAGCCGAGCACGGGAACCACAGCCCCGGTCATGACGGCGGGGCGTTTCAGGGGGCCGGCCTTCTCCGCCCGCAAGCGAAGTTTGCCGACGACGACAGACTTGACCATTTCACTCCGTCATCCTCGGGCTTGTCCCGAGGATCCATTCATCCGCCGCACCGAGGTCGGTCGCGACCGCCAAACCGCCGAGGCCCACCGTTCGGGACTGTCGCCGCCATGGGTCCTCGGGACAAGCCCGAGGATGACGGATCAGAGGAGGTCGCGGCCGCGGCGCGCGCTGCAAGGCTTGGCGTAGTGGGCGCGGGGGTTTAGGCAGCCCCCGTCTGTACCCCGGAGTTCCCCATGCTGATCCATCTGTCGTCCTGGCCCGAGATCGACGCGCGGCTGAAGACGACGAAGACCGTCGTCGTGCCGATCGGTTCGAACGAGCAGCACGGCCCCACCGGCCTGCTCGGCACCGACTGGCTGTGTCCCGAGATCATCGCCCACGCGGCGGAGAAACAGGACGAGTCCCTGGTCGTGGCCCCGACCTTCAACATCGGCATGGCCCAGCATCACCTCGCCTTCGCCGGCACCATCAGCCTGCGCCCCTCGACCTTCATGGCCGCGATCTCCGACTGGGTCTCGTCACTGAGCCGGCACGGTTTCGAGCGGATCTATTTCCTCAACGGCCACGGCGGCAATGTCGCCACCATCGAGGCCACCTTCGCCGAGATCTACGCCGACTGGTCCTTCGCGGAGGACCAGCCGCCCTTCGTGCTCAAGCTGAAGAACTGGTGGGACCTGCCCGGCGTGCATGGCTTCTGCACCCGGATGTTCCCGACCGGCCATGGCATGCACGCCACACCGTCCGAGATCGCCGTGACCCAGGCGGCCTATCCGCACCTGGTCAAGACGGCGGTGATGGAACCGAAGATCGCGCCGGTCGGGCCGATCCGCGACGCGCTCGACTATCGCGCCCGCTTCCCCGATGGCCGCATCGGTTCCGACCCGCTGCTGGCCAGCGCGGAGAAGGGACAGGAGATCATCGACGTCGCCGTGCCGGCGTTGCTGAAGGACGTCGCGGACTTTTCCAACGAAGTATTGCCCTGACCGGTGGCGGGGCGCACGGTCCCGGGATGATCGATCAAGCCAATCGCTCCGCGCGCGCCGGACAGGAACTCCTTCAGGCCTCGGGCGACGTCATCGCCCGGCGGCTGGAGATCGTCGCCGAGGCGGTCCGCGACCCGCTCAAGGCCGACCTGCGCGAGATGAGCCTGATGGGGTCGGAAAAGGTCGAGGCACTGACCGCCGCGGCCGGCGCCGGTCTCAATGGCGTACTGAACCTGGCCGCCACGGGCGCCGCCGTCGCCGCGCGGGAGACCGCGGCGGCCCAGACCGCCCTGGGTTCCGTGCTGAAGGCGAGCAATCCGGCCGAGGCGGCTCTGGCCCAGGGCGCCTGGGTGACGGCCGCCATGGGCCGGGCCGTCAGCGACGGCTGGGCCTTCGGGGCCACGATGATGAAGCTTCAGGCCGAAACCCTGGCCCCGATCCACGCCGCCGCCGTCGCCAATGCGAAGCGGCTGAAACGCTAGCTCCAGCCGCCTGTAGCGGGTGTCGCGGCTGTCGCGGTTTTTGTCGACGATGTCGCGGGCCGTTTGTCGCGCTTGTATCGCTCCGAATGTAGCGGGCGGCTGCAACCGGGAATTCTACCGGAAGGGAGGCTCGTCGAAGGCCCGGAGCTTCCGGGAATGCAGCCGTGCGCCCTCGGCCCGCAGCAGGTCGACGGCCTGGATGCCGATCTGCAGATGTTCCGAGATCGAGCCCTCGTAGAAGCGGTTGGCCTGGCCCGGCAGCTTGATCTCGCCGTGCAGCGGCCGGTCCGAGACGCACAGCAGCGTCCCGTAGGGCACGCGGAAGCGATAGCCTTGGGCGGCGATGGTGGCGCTTTCCATGTCGATGGCCACGGCCCGGCTCTGGTTGAAGCGCTGGGCCGATTTGGAATAGCGCAGCTCCCAATTGCGGTCGTCGGTGGTCACCACCGTGCCGGTGCGCAGCCGCCGTTTGACCTCTTCGCCCGGAGCGCCGGAGACCATCTTGGCGGCGTCGTAGAGGGCGCGCTGGACCTCGGCGATCGACGGAATCGGAATGTCGGGCGGCAGGACCGCGTCCAGCACATGGTCGTCGCGCAGATAGGCGTGGGCGAGGACATAGTCGCCGATCACCTGGCTGTCGCGGAGGCCGCCGCAGTGGCCGATCATCATCCAGGCGTGGGGACGGGTGACGGCGAGGTGGTCGCAGATGGTCTTGGCGTTCGACGGACCGACGCCGATGTTGACCAGGGTGATGCCGTTCCAGCCCGGAGCGGTCAGGTGATAGGCCGGCATCTGGTGCTTCTTCCACGCCGCGTCCATCACCGCCTGCTCGGGATTGGGCGTGTCGCGGGTGATGACCACGCCGCCGGCGCAGGACAGCTTGTCATAGGGGCTGTCCGGATCGGCCAGCTGGGCGCAGGCCCAGCGCACGAACTCATCGACATACCGGTTGTAATTCGTGAACAAAATATACGACTGCACATCCTCCACCGGCGTCCCGGTGTAGTGACGCAGCCGGGCGAGGGAGAAGTCGGTGCGCAGGCCGTCGAACTGGGCCAGCGGGAAATCCTCGCCGAGGTTGAACAAGCCATCGGAGATTTCGTCGCCGATATGGGCCAGGTCGGTGGTCGGGAAATAGCGCGCCACGGCCGCGGTCTGGCTGCGGTCCAGCGCCACGTCCGAGCCGTCCAGCACATAGGGGAAGGGGATTTCCTGCTCCGACGGGCCGACGTCGAAGGTTGCGCCGTAGTCCGCCTCGAGCAGGCTCAGCTGTTCGGCCAGATAGGGGCGGAACAGGTCGGGCCGGGTGATGGTGGTCGCATAGACGCCGGGCCGCGACAGGCGGGCGTAGGCCCGGCTGGCGAGGTTGGCTGGCCGGTCTCCGAACCAGCTGACCCGCAGCCGGGGATAGGAGAACAGGCCGCGGGCGCGGGCCTCGGGATCCGGCCGCTGGCCGGTGGCGAGGAAGGTCCGCACCGCCTCGCGCAGATTGGTCACGGCCTGGTCGTAGAGGGTTTCGAGGCGGTCCAGCGCCTCGGGGCCGCTGAGGGCCGATCTGTTCGTGTCTGTCATGGCCTCCGATAACGGAAGATGATGACAATGGCGAGGCTTTGGCGTCTCAGGCCGTCTCGCGCCGCAGGAAGGCGGTGACGTCGTCCAGCACTGGCGCCTTCTTGCGGAACAGGGGCGAGAAGGTCGCGATCAGGTCGGCATGGTCGAGGTCCGGATAGAGCCGCGCCTCGCAGCGACCGCCGGCCGCGATCATCCGCTCGCACAGGATGGTTGTGTCCTCGGCGTGCACCACCTCGTCGGCCGTCCCGTGTCCCAGCCACAGGGGCGGCGCGTCCGGCCGCACGAAGGTGACCGGCTGGGTCAGGGTCAGGTCGGGGGTGCGGCCGAAGGCGTTGATCGAGGCCGGAACATCGAGCGGGAGGAAGTCGTAGGGGCCTGCGAGGCCGGCGGCGGCTTTGATCAGCCCGGGCGCGCCGGCGGCGGACATGTAGCGACGGTCGAGCGCGATCATCATGGCCAGATGGGCGCCGGCCGAATGGCCGATGACGCCCAGCCTCGCCGGATCTCCGCCCCAGGTCGCGGCCAGGTCGCCGGTCCGCGCCGTCGCCGCCGCCGCATCCTCGATGAAGCCGGGGAAGCGGACCGTCGGGACCAGCCGATAGTCCGGAACGACGACGACAAAACCCCGCGCCGCCAATGCATGCGCCGCCCAGCCGTAGTGGCCGCGCTCGCCGGAATCCCAGCCGCCGCCATAAAAGAACACAAGCACCGGCCATGGCCGGGCCGCCTCTGCGGTCGGGACCAGCACGTCCATCCGCTGGCGCGGATCGTCGCCGTAGCGGACGCCGCTCGCCAGCCGCCGCGCGCCGCTGTCGCGCGGGCCGAGCGCGTTCAGCGCCGCCAGCGGCGAGCAGGCCGCGGCCAGGGCGGCGGCGGCGGGTATCAGGAATCCTCTTCGGGTCATGGCGTCTCGCAGTCGGCGGGCGGCCGACAGGATACGCACGAAGCGCCCCTCCGGCTCAATCACCGCGCCGACGAGATCAGCGCTCCGCAGTTGGCGTCCTCGGCCAGCCCCGGATCGACGAAGGCCGCCAACGCCGCGAAGGGATTGACCAGCGCCCCCAGAATGCCCCCGACGCCCAGCTGGGCCGCGACCGCGCCGCGATCGACGTCGATCCTGGGCGAGGCCAGGGGCCCCTGAATGTTGATCGGGGCCCACAGGCGCACCAGGCGGGCCTCCTTGGTCTCGCCGTCGATGCGCAGGTTCAGGGTCTCGGCGCCCAGGTCGATCGTGCCGCTGCCCTGGGCCACGACGGGGGTGGTGTCGACCACGAAGGTTTTCGCGGTTGCGGTGCCGCCGATGACCGTGAAGTCCGCCACGGCGCAGCGAATTTCAGCCGTCGAGTCGTCGTCCAGCTTGAACAGTCCGGCCAGGACGTTGATGCCCATCAGCTCGGCGAAGGCGGCGCGCATCCGCCCCTGCGGCACGACCAGGCTGATGGTCCCTTTCGAGCCGGCGGCGAAGTCGTGAACCGAGGCGCCGGGCCCCTCCAGGCGCGCCCGTCCGAGCGCCCGGCCGGTCACGGTCGGGACGCCGTTGCGGGCCGGGATGATCGATTCCAGCGGATAGCCCCGCAGACGGAAGTCGACGGCGCTGTAGGGGGTGTCGCGGGTCGCGTTGATCTTCGCCGTCCCTCGCAATTCTCCGCGGTTGAAGGTGAACGCCACCGGGTCGAGGTTGAGAACGCCGGACTTGAGGTCCGCGCCGATGTCGACTTCGCGCACATCGAGATCGTTGCGCTTCACCCGCGCCGCCCGATAGCGCAGCGTCCCGTCCATGACCCGCAGGCGTTCGACGTTGAGAGGCGCGTCCGGCAGCAGCCGGCCGGGGGCGCCGGACGACACCACGGTGTCGCCGCCGGCGACGCGCGGCTCGGCCCCCAGCACCGCCATCAGATCGCCGATGTCGAGCAGGCGGGAGCGGAGGTCGGCGTCGACCCGCCGCCGGTCGCCGGCCTTGTCCACCACCAGGTCTCCCGACAGGTCGGACGAGCCCACTCGCCCGGTGAAGTCGGCGAAGGTGAATTTGGCGTCGTCCCGCGTCAACCGGCCCGTCAGCTGGTAAGGCGGGGTGTTGGGCGTAGTGATCCCGGTCAGCAGATAGATGTCGGCCAGATCCCGGCCCTGCAGGCGCAGGGTGGCGGTGAACTGGCCGAGGTCGAACGGCCGGGTGATCGAGCCGTCGGCGACCAGGCGTGAGCCCACGCCGGCCAGTTCGCCGTGGAAGGTGTAGGGCCGATTGCGCCGGATGTTGATGAAGGGGCCTCCCCTGACCATCACGGTCAGCGGAGTGCCGTTCAGCGTGCCCTCGCCGTCCAGGTGGAAGCCCGCCCGCTCGTCCGAGCCTTCCCGGGCGTTGATGGTGGCCTCCAGCTTGATGCCCCTGCCCTGCTCGTCGAGCGAGAGCCGCCCGTCCTCGATCAGCAGCCGGTTGATCGGCGGCAGCTTCAGCCCCTCCCCGGCGTCCGGGGCGTCCGGGTCAAGGCGCCAGCTCTGCCGTCCGTCCTCGGTCGAGATCAACACCGCCCGGGGCCGGGTGACGGCCACCAACGGCATCTCGACCTGCCCGGCCAGCAGGGCCCGGAGCCGCACGGAAGCCCGAAGATCCTCGATGGTCAGGGTGTCCCGTTCGCGCGCCCAGTCAGGACCGCCGATGCGCAAGCCGCGGACATGGGCGGACGGCGTCCAGCTCAGCAGGTTGACGTCGAGGTCGCCGTTGATCCGGATTTCCCGGTCATATTCCGCCGAGGCCCAACGGCCGATCGGGCCGCGCAGCATGTTCCAGTCGAACAGAAGCAAAAACAATACGATGGCGAGGACCAGAACCAAGGTGACGCTGGCGGCGATCTTTTCCGGGAGGCCCGGTCGCCGTGCGGCGGCATAGACAGGGTCGTGGGCCACCACCCACTCGCGCCATTCTCGCGCCCGCAGGCCAGCCGGGACGAGCGCCCGATCCCGTACGACCAGCCAGTTCGGGTTGTTTTTCAGCGGGTTGCGCAAGGCCTGGACTCCGTCGGAGTTCACTCAACGCGCGAGGGCGCGAAAGGGCGCAGCCGGCGAGCGCGGCCCGGGTGTCAAATTTCATACTTCGAACTGTCGTATAATATTTACATTCCGGCGGATCGGCGCATTCTTCGACCCAGACCTGAGCCGGTTCAGGTGATCTGGAGGTTCCCATGCGCACCATCCGCACCCTTTTCACCGCAACCCTGGCGGCCGGCGTCGCCCTCGCCGCAGCCAGTCCGGCAGCCGCGATCGACCAGCGCAAGCCGACCGACGCTCGCCAGGCGAGCCGGGCCGTGCTGATCTGCGACACGGACGCGGCGACCCGCCGGGCTTTCATCCGGGATCACGGCGCCGCGCCGGTGTTCATCACCGCCGAGGAGGCGCTGAGGGTCCGGCCCTCCGATCCGTCGTGGAGCGCGCCGCGCTGCATCACCGAGCGCGAACACGCCAGGCTGCGCGACGCCGCCAGCGCTCAGGCACGCGTTCCCTGACCCTGCGAGAGGCGTGAAAAAGGGCGCTTCCGTCGGGAAGCGCCCCTCTTGCCTGCCTGACGCCCTGCCTATTCGACCGGCTTCAGGTGCTTCTCCAGCCAGCCGAACACCTCGGTATGCCACTGCGCGCTGTTGGCGGGCTTCAACACCCAGTGGTTCTCGTCGGGGAAGACCACCAGCCGGCTCTCGATCCCGCGGCGCTGCAGGGCGGTGAAGGTCGACAGGCTCTGGGCCGTCGGGATGCGGAAATCCAGGTCGCCCTGGATCACCAGCATGGGGTCGCGCCACTTCTGCACATGGTTGGCCGGGTTGAACTGCTGGTAGCCGCGCGGGTTCTCCCACGGCGTGCCGCCGTTCTCCCACTCGGTGAACCACAGCTCCTCGGTCGAATAGCCCATGCCGAAGGTGTCGAAGACGCCGTCATGGTTGACGAGGCAGTCGAACTCGCCGGCCCAGTTGCCGGCGATCCAGTTGACCATATAGCCGCCGTAGGAAGCGCCGAGGGCGCAGGCGTTGTCGCCGTCGAGGAAGGGATAGGCCTGTTGGGCATGGGCCCAGCCCTTCTGCAGGTCCTCCAGCGGGCGGTCGCCCCAGTGCTGGCTGATCGAGTCGGTGAAGGCCTGGCCGTAGCCGGTCGAACCGTGGAAATCGATCATCACCACCGCATAGCCGGCCCCGGCGTAGGTCATCGGATTCCACCGGTAGGACCAACTGTTGCCGAACGAGCCTTGGGGTCCGCCATGGATCAGGAAGGCGACCGGATATTTCCGGCCCTCGACATGGTTGGCGGGCTTGATGACGTAGCCATGCACCGTCTCGCCGTTCCAGCCCTCGAAGGTGAACTGCTCGGCCTCGCCGAATGCCTTGTCGTCCAGCTGCGGGTTCACATTGGTGATGCGACGTGGCATCTCACGCCCGAGGAAGGTCTTCACATACAGCTCGCTCGGCCGGGTCAGGGAGTCCTGGGCGAAGACGAAGCCCGAAGGCGTCTGCTGGAAGGCCGACACCTGGCCGGGGCCGGTCACCGGCGTGACCACGCCGTTGCGCGTATCGATGGCGAAGAGCCGTCGCTGACCGACGTCGCCGGCGGTCGTGTAGAGGGTGTTTCCATCGCGCGACCATTGCAGGGTGTCGGCGGAGCGGTCCCAGTTGGCGGCGATCTGCCGGACCTGGCCGGTGTCTATGTCGCGCAGGACGATGCCGAATTTGTCAGCCTCGAAGCCCGGGCGGGCCATGGCCCGGTAGGCCAGGGTGCGGCCGTCAGGCGAAAACACCGGGCCCGTGTCCCAGGCGTCATTGTCGTCGGTCAGATTCTCGAACGTGCCGTCGCCGCTCAGGCCGTTGGTCCGCCAGAGATCAAAATTGGTGCTCCAGGGCTCGCTCTGGCCCGCCAGCCGGGCCGCGAAGACCACGGCGTCGCCCTCGGGGGTGAAGGTGAATTCGCCTTCGTAGCCGAAGGGTTTGGAGGGGGTGTCGCCGTCGAAACCCCGGGTCACCCAGGCCGGCTCGCCGGAGCCGTCGGTGTTGAGCACGAACAGATGGTTCTGGGTCCCGTCTTTCCAGGTGTCCCAGTGGCGCACGAACATGCGGTCATAGACCTGGCCGGTGCTATTGCGGTCGGCCTCGGCCTTCATGCGGTCGACGGTGCAGGCCAGGTCGGCGCAGGACGGGACGACGGAGAGCGACACCACGACCTTGCCGGCGTCGCGGCTCAGCTTGTAGGCGTTGACGCCGACCGGCAGGTCGGTGACCTGGACCGGCCCGGTCCCGTCGGCGTCGGCGCGCCAGACCTGGCTGGAACCGGAGCGGCCCGACAGGAAATACAGCTTGCCGTCCGCCCCCCAGCGGGCGGTGTTGGCGCCGCCTTCACTGATCGCCAGCCGCCGGCCCTCGCCCGGCTCGTCCAGGTCCATGATGTAGAGCGACCCGGCGCGACGGTTGGCCTCCACATCGGTGGTGGTCACCGAATAGACCACATGGCGGCCGTCGGGAGACACCTGCGGATCGCCCAGCCGGTTGGCCGAAATCATGTCGGCCCAGGTAAAGGGCTCGGCGGCCTGGGCCGGGGCCGTCGCTTCGGCGGTCGCGACCGGCGGCGCTGCGGAGGTCTCGGCCAGGGCGGGCAGGGCGGCGCCGGTGAGCAGGGCGACGGCGCTGAGGCCGGTCAGGAGGCGGGTCACGGACAGCATGCGCAGGAATCCTCGACGTTTCGGGAACGGGTCGGCGCGAAGGGGTGGCGCCCTGCGCGCTGCGCGTCAATGCCGCCTCCGCCCCACCCCCGCGCCTCGCCGCTTGCGGAGCGTCCCGGGACCGGCGACAAACGCGCGGCATGACCGTCGCCGCCCTGACCTCGCCCGGAGCGCCGCCCAGCCACGATGGGCCGCATATTTGCGACGTGCTGATCGCCGAGCGCGCGCCGCGCCTGACGAGGTCGGCGGTCTGGCCTCTCGCCCGGCCCTTTCTCTACAAGCTTCTGAATTACCGGCAGGCGGTGCGGATGGCCGACGCGGTGCGGCCGCTCTCCGGGGCCGAGGCGCTCGACTATATGAGCGACCTGCTGGACCTGAAGGTCACGGTGATGAACGCCGAGCGGATTCCGGCGACGGGACGCTGCATCATCGTCGCCAACCATCCGACCGGCATCGCCGACGGTATCGCCGTGTTCGACGCCATCCGGGCGCGGCGGAGCGACGCCGTCTTCTTCGCCAACGCCGACGCCCTGCGCGTCTCGCCCCGGCTGGGCGAGACGGTCATCCCGGTCGAGTGGGTGGTCGAGAAACGCACCCGCGAGAAAACCCGGGCCACCCTGCAGGCGGCGAAGGCGGCGTTCGAGGCCGAGCGCTGCCTCGTCATGTTCCCGGCCGGGCGGCTGGCGCGGGTGGCGAAGGACGGGTCGGTGACCGACCCTGACTGGGCCCCGACCGCGGTCTCGCTGGCGCGTCGACACGGGGCGCCGATCGTGCCGATCCATGTAGCGGGCCCGAACTCGCGCCTGTTTCACGCCTTCGACCGGGTGTCGAAAGAGCTGCGCGATGTGACCCTCTTCCACGAGTTGCTGAACAAGAAGCGCCAGCGGTTCTTTCTGAAAGTCGGCAAGCCGGTGCCGCCGTCGCGGATCGACATCGACGCCACCCGCGCCACCTATGCCCTGAAGGCCTTCACCGAGCGCGTCCTGCCCAGCCAGCCGGACGCGGATTTTGCCTGAGCCGGACGAATTGACCCTGGTCCTTGAGGACGCAGAGGCGACCGCCCGTCTGGGCGCCAGCGTCGCCGCCCTGCTGGCGGCGGGCGAGACTGTGCTGCTGTACGGGCCGCTGGGCATGGGCAAGTCGACCCTGGCCCGCGGGCTGATTCGGGCCTTGACCCGGCCTGAAGAGGACGTGCCGTCGCCGACCTTCACCCTGGTGCAGTTCTACGAAAGCGATCCGCCTGTGGCCCATTTCGACCTCTACCGCCTGACCCGCCCGGAAGAGGCGGCCGAGATCGGGCTCTACGAGGCGCTCGACGAGGGTTGCGCGGTAATCGAATGGCCCGAGCGGCTCGGCGACGATCCCCGCGCCTGGCTGGGACCCGACCGCTTGAGCATCCGTCTCGCCGAGGCCGGGCGAGGTCGCGTTGCCTCCATCTCCGGCGCCGGGGCATGGGGGAGCAAGCTGAAGGACCTCCATGTCTGATCGTGAACAGCAGCGTCTCGACTTCCTGAAGGCAGCCGGCCTTGCCGAGGCTGCGCGCGCGCCCCTGCCGGGCGACGCCTCGACGCGTCGCTATGAGCGGCTGACCACGCCTGCCGGGTCCACCCTGATGCTGATGGACCAGCCTCCGGCGGCCGAGTCCCGGCCCTGCGACCCCTCCTGGTCGCCGGACGAACGACGCGCCCACGGCTGGAACGCGGTGGCGCGCCTGTCCGCGGGGCGGATCGAGGCCTTCGCGGCGGTCGCGGAACACCTCCGGCATGCGGGCCTGTCCGCGCCCGAAATAATCGCCGTCGACCCCGACGCCGGCCTCGCCGTGATCGAGGATTTCGGCGACGACCTGTTCGTCCACGTCATCGAGGCAGGGGAGCCCCAGGCCCCGCTCTATCTGACGGCGGTCGACGCGCTGGCCCGCCTGCATCTGAACGGCCTGTTGCCGACGATGATGCAGGGGCCCGGCGGCGAATGGCCGTTGTTGACCTATGACGCCGTGGCCCTTCAGGGCGGGGCGGATCTGTTCGTCGAATGGATGCCAAAGCTCTATCCCGACCTCGACCTCGGCCCGGCGGCCCTGGACGAATGGCGGGCGGCCTGGGCGCCGGTGGTCGCCATGGGGGAGCAGAAGGCCTCGGTCGTAGCTCACCGCGACTATCACGCCGAGAACCTGCTCTGGCTGCCGGAGCGGAGCGACTATCGTCGGGTGGGGCTGATCGACTTTCAGGATGCAGTGCTGGCCCACCCGGTCTGGGACCTGCATTCCCTGCTGCAGGACGCCCGCCGCGATGTGCCGCCTGAACTCGAGAAGATCGCCTTCGACCACTATTGCGAGGTGATGATGGTCGATCGCGGGAGCTACTGGCGCGACTACCTTGCTCTCGCGGCCTTGAACGAGGCGCGCATCCTCGGGGTCTTCGCGCGGCTCATCGCCCGCGACGGCAAGCCGCGCTACCGCCAGTTCATGCCGCGTGTCTGGGGCCACCTGAACGCCAATCTGAAGCAGCCGGGGCTGGAGGCCGTCGCTGCATGGTTCGCGCGCCATGTCCCGGAAGCGAGACGCACATGATGGGCTCCCCGAAGACCGCCATGGTGCTCGCCGCGGGTCTCGGCACGCGGATGCGACCGCTGACCGACGACCGGCCCAAGGCCCTGGTCGAGGTGGCCGGGCGGGCCCTTATCGACCATGTGCTGGACCGGCTCGCCGATGCGGGGGGCGAGCGGGCGGTGGTCAATGTCCACTGGTTCGCCGACCGGCTGGAGGACCATCTTGCCGCGCGCGGGCGTGGGCCGGGGATCGTCATCTCGGACGAGCGCGCCGAACTGCTCGAGACCGGCGGCGGACTGAAGAAGGCGCGCCCGTTGCTGGGCGAAGAACCGGTGTTCGTGGCTAACATAGACAGCGTCTGGACCGACAACGGCTCCGAGGGGAATTCCGCGCTGAATCAACTCGCTCGCCTGTGGAATCCGTCAATCATGGACGCCGCCCTGCTGCTGGCGCGGCGCGAGGGCTCGATCGGGTTCGAAGGGGCCGGCGACGTCTTCCTCGGCGAGGACGGCCGGCTGGCCTTCCGCGGCGAAGCCCCCGAGGCTCCCTACGCCTATATGGGCGTCCACATCTGTCGCCCCGACTATGTCGCCGGCGGGCCCGACGGCCCTTTCTCACTGAGCGGCCTGTGGCGTCGGTCCGCCGCCGCCGGGCGGCTCTACGGCTGCGTCCTCGACGGCGACTGGATGCACGTCGGCGACCCCGCCGCGCGCGATGAGGCCGAAGCCCGGCTGGCGGCCCCCGGATGACCGCCCGCTTCGACCCCTTCGCCGCGCCCGGACCGCGCTGGTATGCGGTCGAGGCGCGCCGCCCGTTCCTTGAGGATCTGGCGGCCGGGGTGCTGGACTGGCTCGGCGAGCATCCGCCCGAGGTCTTGTCAGACGCGGTCATCCTGCTGCCCAACCGACGCGCCGCCCGCGCCTTCACGAGCGCCCTGACGAAGCTGGCGGGCGACCGGCCGGTGCTGCTGCCGCAGGTGCGGCCGCTGGGCGATCTGGAGGAGGACGAGCCGCCGTTCGCTCCGGGCGAGCTGGGCCTCGACCTGCCGCCGGCCATCAGCCCCCTGACCCGCCGTTTCGAGATGGCGCGGATGATCATCGAGGACTTCCGGCCCGGCCTCGCCCCGCTGCGGGCGTTGGACATGGCCGACGCCCTCGGCGGCTTCCTCGACTCCTGCCAGCTCGAAGAAATCGAGGACCTGCAACGGGTGGCCACCCTCGTCGAGGGCGACCTGGCCGAACACTGGCAGGAGTCGGCGCACTTCCTCGGCCTTGCCGTCGAGGCTTGGCCGAAGCGACTGGAAGCCATGGGACTGGTCGATCCGGCCTGGCGGCGGGCCCGGCTGCTGCGCCTGCTGGCTGACGCCTGGACCGAGCGACCGCCGACACAGGCGGTCATCGCCGCCGGCTCGACCGGCACCGCCCCCGCCGCCGCCGACGTGCTCGCCGCCGTCGCCAGGGCGCCGCAAGGCTGCGTCGTCCTGCCCGGCCTCGACCGCGACCTCGACCCCGCCGTCTGGTCCCGGTTGGGAGACAACGAGCAGCACCCCCAGAACGCCCTGTGGCGGCTGCTGGACCGGCACGGGGTGGGGCGCGAGACGGTGGGACGGTGGTTCCGCCCGCCGGAGGAACCCGCCCGCGCCGCGCGCGGGCAGGCCCGCCAGCGGCTGATCAATGAAGCCCTCCGCCCCGCCGATGCCACTGACGACTGGCGCGCCCTGATCGGGACACTGCGCGCCGACGCCTTCCGCGAACGCTCCGCCGATCCGATCGCCGAGGGGCTGGAAGGGCTGTCGGTCGTCACCGTCCGCGCCGAGGAAGACGCCGCCGCCGCCATCGCCCTGATGATGCGTGAGGCGCTGGAGACCCCGGGCCGGACCTGCGCCCTCGTCACCCCCGATCTCGCCCTCGGCCGCCGCGTCGCCGCCCGGCTGGAGCGCTGGGGCGTGGTCGCCGACAACTCCTCGGGCCAGCCGCTGTCGCGCATGCCGGCTGGCCGGCTGGTCGACCTCGCCGTGCGCTTCATCGACAAGCCGCTGGACCCGCACGCCTTGCTGGGGCTGATGAAACATCCGCTGGCCCGGCTGAACCTCGGCGAGACCGACGCCGCCGTCGCCCTGCGCGCCCTTGAGCACTACGGCCTGCGCGGACCCCGCCATCGCGACTGGAGCCGGCTGCGCCGGGCTCTGTTGAAGGCCGGCCAGCCGCGCGACGACGGCAAGGCCGCGTCGGAGGGGACGCGCGCTCGCCTGACCGCCGCCGCGACCCTCGTCGACCGGCTGGAGGGCCTGTCCGACGCGGCCCGCGCGCCGTTCATGCCCGATGCCGCGCTGGACGGCGCCGCCCGCGCCCTGACCGGGCTGATCGAGGGCCTCGCGGGCCAGGACGCCTGGGCCGGTCCGGACGGCGAGGCCGCCGCCGCCCTGCTGGCCGGGCTGATCGAGGGCGGGGCCTCGCTGGGCGCCGTGTCACGCCCCGAATTCTCCGACCTGGTCCGCGCCCTCTTGGCCGAGGAGACGGTGCGCACCGGCAGGGCGACCCAGCCGCGTCTGCGCATTCTCGGGGCCATCGAGGCCCGGCTGGTGCGCGCCGACCGCATGATCCTCGCCGGGCTGGAGGAGGGCGTCTGGCCCAACGCCGCCCCGACCGACGCCTTCCTGTCGCGCCCGATGCGCAAGACCCTCGGCCTGCCGCCGCCCGAACGTCGCCTCGGCCAGACCGCCCAGGACTTCGTCCAGGCCGCCTGCGCCGAAGAGGCCATTCTGGTCCATTCCGAACGTCGCGGGGGCCAACCGGCGGTCAAGTCGCGCTGGCTGTGGCGGCTGGAGATGCTGACCCGGGGGGCGAACAGCGAGATGACGCCGGTGGCGCTGGAACGGCCGTCGACCCAGCTCGATCAGGCCCGGGCGCTGGACGCTCCGGCTCGCGCCACGCCCGACTACGCTCGCCGCCCCGCGCCGCGGCCGCCTGTCGAACGCCGCCCGCGCGAACTGCCGGTCACTGGCGTGGAGCGCTGGGTGCGCGACCCGTACGCCATCTACGCCCGCTATGTCCTGAATCTGAGACAGATTGACCGGCCCGGCCAGTCGGCCGAGGCGATGGCGCGCGGCAACGCCGTGCACAAGGCGGTCGAACGGTTGACCCTGTCCTGGCCTGAGGTGCTGCCGGAGGACTGCGCCGACCAGCTGGAGACCTTGCTGCTGGAAGAGTTGGGCCACCACGGCTTCGAGGACGCGGCCATGGCGCGCGAGGCCCCGCTGGCGCGCAACTGCGCCCGTTGGCTGTCGGCCTGGGAGGCCGAACGCCGGGTGCGCAAGATCGAAATCCGGGTCGAGGAAAAGTTGGCGATGCTGATCCCCGCCCCAGCCGGCCCGTTCAAACTGACGGCCAAGGCCGACCGCATCGAGCTGTCGTCCACGGGCGCGGCCGTGCTCGACTTCAAGACCGGCCAGATCCCCTCGCCGAAACAGGTGAAGTCGGGCTTCTCGCCCCAGCTGACGTTGACCGGCGCCGTCCTCGCCGAGGCGGGGCTGACGGATGTGGGCCCGGTCCCGCCGGAAGAGCTGACCTACGTTCGGGTCGTGGGACGCAAGGTTGCGGGGCAGGCCGCGGTGCGCGCGCTCGGCGAGGAGGCCGCAGCCCTGTCTGAGGCGGCGTTGGACGGGCTCAAGACCCGCATCGCCCGTTTCGACGACCCCGCCACCCCCTATCTGTCTTGGGTAGCGCCGCAGTTCATGGGCTCGTTCGGCGGCGACTACGACCACCTCGCCCGGGTCTGGGAGTGGCATGTGGTCGGCGGCGAAGACGGCGGAGACGCCGAATGAGCGCCCGCATCCTGCCCGACGCGCACCAGATCGCCGCCGCCGATCCGCGCCGCTCGGTGTTCGTCACCGCCAACGCCGGCTCTGGCAAGACCTCGACCCTGGTCGACCGGGTGGCCCGGCTGTTGCTCGAAGAGGTCCAGCCTGGCGAGATCCTGTGCGTCACCTACACCAAGGCCGCCGCCGCCGAGATGCAGGCGCGCCTGTTCGACCGGCTCGGCGCCTGGGCGGTGATGGACGACGCCGAGCTGGCGCGGTCGCTCGCTGACCTCGACGGCCGCGACCCCGCCGCCCTGTCCGGCCCCGACCTGTCGAAGGCGCGCCGGCTGTTCGCCAAGGCGCTGGAGACGCCGGGCGGGCTGAAGATCCAGACCATCCACGCCTTCTGCGAAAAACTGTTGCGCCGCTTCCCGCTGGAGGCCGACGTCACGCCCGGCTTCACCGTGCTGGAGAACGAGGCGGCGTTGGCCCTGTCGCATGAGGCGCGGGACGAATTGGCCCGGAAGGCTCTTGCCGATCCGGAGGGGCGGGTGGGCAAGGCCTACAGCCATTTCGCGGTCGAGCTGGACTGGGGCGCCTTCCAGTCCCTGCTGGCCATGATCGAGGCCGACCGCGCCAAGCTGACTGACTACACGGCCCGGGTCGCGGAAGGCCGCGCCCCTACGCCGTACGTGCTGGCCGGGGCCCATCCCGAGGAGACGCCTGAGTCGGTCGAGGCCGACTTCATGCGCTGGATCGACCGCAGCGCGTGGCTGGAAACCGCCGCCGCCATGGCGACGGGCTCGACCAACGACCAGAAATGCGCCGACCGGATGCGCACCGCGCCGTGGAATTTCGCGGGACTGGGAGAGGTCTTCCTGACCGGAGGCGAGCCGCGCAAATCCATGGCCACCGCCAAGGCCCCGCCCGCCGCCGGCGCCGCGCTTGCTGACCTGCAGCTCAAATACCTTTCGGCCCTCGAGACGATGCGCAAGGCGCGCGTGGCCGCCGACACCGTCCATGTCCTGACCCTGGCCGAGGCCCATGCCCGCCTCTACGACGAGGCCAAGGCGGCGAACGGGGCGCTCGACTTCGGCGATCTGGTGGCCCGCACCGTCGATCTGCTGACCGAAAAGGCGTCGGCCGCCTGGGTGCTCTACAAACTGGACGGGGGCATCGAGCATGTACTGGTCGACGAGGCCCAGGATACAGCGCCGCAGCAATGGGACATCCTTCGGGCCCTGACCGAAGGCTTCTTCGCCGGCGAGGGCAGCCAGCGATTCACGCCTATCCCGGCTTCGGGACAGCGGCTGGACCGGACGGTCTTCGCGGTCGGCGACGAAAAACAGTCGATCTACTCCTTCCAGGGCGCGCGGCCGGAACGGCTGCGGCAGGAGGCGCACCGGTACGATGCGCTGGTCACCGGCGCCGGAGCCCGCTTCCAGGGCGTCGAACTGACCACCTCCTTCCGCTCGACGCCGGAGGTGCTGAGTTTCGTCGACGCCGTTTTCGAAGGCTCCGAGCGCACCGCCGCCCTCGTCGGGGAGGAGATCGCCGCCATCCCGCCGCACCGCGCCAAACGTGAGGGCGAGCGGGGGAGTATCGACCTGTGGCCCCTGTTCGAGGACATCAAGCCTCCCGAGCCGGACGTCTGGGACCCCGTCGACCAGGAGCCCGGCACAAGCGGCCGTAAACAACTCGCCGCGCGCCTCGCCACGGAAATCCGGCGCCAGGTCGAGACCGGGGAGGCGGTGTACGACCGCAAATCCCGCCAACCCCGGCCCTGCGGCTACGGCGACTTCCTGATCCTGGTGCGGAGGCGCGACGCCACCTTCGAAGAGATCATCCGGGCCCTGAAGACCGCCGGCGTACCGGTGGCCGGGGCCGACCGGCTGAAGCTGTCCTCCCACATCGTCTTCGATGACCTGATCGCCTTGGCGCGCTTCGCCCTGTTCCCGGATGACGACCTCAGCCTCGCCGGCGTCTTGCGCAGTCCCTTCTGCGACGTCGACGAGGACAGCCTGTTCGCCCTGGCCGGCGGCAAGGATCGCCGGAAGCTCTGGAGCGAACTCCGCGACCGCGCGAACGAGCGGCCGGACTGGCGCCACGCCCGGGACCTGCTGGCCTTCGCGCTGGAGAGCCGCGACCGCGATCCTTTTGCCTTCTTCTCCGGCCTGCTTAATCGCGTCGACGCGCTTGGCCTGTCGGGCCGCGCCCGCGTCCTGCGGCGGTTGGGCCGCGAGGCCGAGGAAGCCATCGACGAAACGCTCAGCCAGGTGCTCTCGGCCGAGGACCGCGGCGGCGTCGATCTGGAAACCTGCCTCGCCCTGCTGGAGGCGGCCGATGTCGAGGTGAAGCGCGAACTGGAGGGGCCGCGCGGGGAAGCGCGGGTCATGACCGTGCACGGGGCCAAGGGGCTGGAGGCGCCGATCGTCATCCTTCCCGACACCACCTCGCGGGCCAAGGCGCAGGGACCCTCCCTGATGCCGGTGACCCTGAGCGCCGGTTCGGAGGCCTGGCTGATGTGCCCGGGCTCGGCGAAGGAGGACTGCGAGGCCTCGAAGGCTGCGCGTGAAGCCCGGCAGGCGCGCACCGACGCCGAGACTCTGCGCCTGCTCTATGTCGCCCTTACACGGGCGCGCGACCGGTTGATCCTGCTCGGCCGCGCCTGCGGGAACTCGAAACAGGGCTACGACGACGGTAGCTGGTGGGCGGTGTTGACCGAGACCTTCGACCGTCTCGGCGACGAGGTCCGCGAGGTCGGCGACGGCGTGCGACGCCTTGGCCCCGACCCGGCGCGGCTGACGCGCGGCCGCGCGGATGACGTCGCGCGTTCGACCCTGCCCGACTGGACCGCCTCGTCGCCCACGACCGACACCGCCGCCCGCTTCGCCGCGCCGTCGCAGATGGAGGGGAGCGTCCGCATCCCTGCCCCGTCGCCGCTGGCGACCACCGCCGGGCCGGGCGCGCCGCTCGGCCGGTTCCGGCGCGGCGATCTAATCCACCGCCTGCTCGAGCGCCTGCCGGACATCGACCCGGCCGACCGGGCGTCCGCCGCCCTCCGTATGCTGTCCCGCGAGCGGGACGTGGACGAGGCCCAGCGCTCGGAGATGATCGCCGCCGCCTTTTCCGTGCTGGACGACGTCCGCTTCGCTCCGGTGTTCGGACCAGGCTCCCGGGCTGAGGTCGCCCTCTCCGGCGCCGCGCCGGAGTTGCCCCCGGGGGTCGCCGTCTCGGGCCGCATCGACCGGCTGGTGATCACCCCCGAGCGGGTGCTGGTCGTCGACTACAAGACCAATCGCCTGGCCCCGGACCGCGTAGAGGACGCCGACCCGGCCTATGTGCTGCAGCTGGCGGTCTATGTCGCGGTGCTGAAGCGGCTGTATCCGGATCGGCCGGTCGAGGCGGCCCTGGTCTGGACCGACGGGCCGAAGCTGATGCCGGTTCCGCAGGTGCTGCTGGACGCGGCGCTTGGCCTCACGCGTTGATTTGATCGGCGATGCGCCCCACATCGGTGCCGAACCGCCGGAATCATCGCAGGATGTCCGGCCGAACCCGAACCCCGCGCCGACCGGCGCCAAGGAGAGCCCATGGCCACCGTCAAGGTCACCGACGACAGCTTCGACGCCGACGTCCTGAAATCCTCCACGCCCGTGCTGGTGGACTTCTGGGCCGAGTGGTGCGGCCCCTGCAAACAGATCGGCCCCGCCCTCGAGCAGATCGCCGACGAGCTGGCCGGCCAGGTCGTCATCGCCAAGGTCAATATCGACGACAGCCCGATGGTCCCGTCGCGCCTCGGCGTGAAGGGCATTCCGACCCTGATGCTGTTCAAGGACGGCCAGATGGCCTCGATGAAGGTCGGCGCCATGCCCAAGGGCAAGATCGTCGAATGGCTGGCCGAGGCGGGCATCTCCGCCGCCTGATCTAGTCCGGCCAGGTCTCGCGGCTCGCGCCGAGCACCTCGCCCGCGAGGTAGAGCGAGCCGCAGATGACCACCCGGCCGGCCCCGAGGCGGAGCGCGCGTTCCAGCGCCTCCGTCGCCGAGGCGCAGGCCGTGGCTCCCAGTCCGTGGCCCCGCGCCACCGCAGCCAGCGCCTCCGGCTCTGCGGCCGCGCCTTCGAAGGGGACGGTGATGACGGTCGCCCCGGTGTCCTTGAGCGCCTCGAAGAAGCCGCCGGCGTCCTTGTTGGCCAACATGCCGACGATCAGGCCGGCCGGCCGGGGCGCGCGCGCCTGCCGTTCCACCAGCGCCTCGGCGAGGGCCGCCCCGGCGTGCGGATTGTGCCCGCCGTCCAGCCATAGTTCGGCATCCGCCGCCCGCGCCGCCTCGCCAAAGGGTCCGGCTGTGAGCCTCTGCAGCCGCGCCGGCCAGCGCGTGGTCTTCAGGCCGTTGGCGATGGCGCTTTTCGGCAGGTCGAGCTCCAGCGCGACGGCCACGGCGAGTCCGGCGTTGGCGACCTGGTGCGGCCCGGCCAGCGCCGGAGCGGGCAGGTCCAGGAAGCGGCTCTGGTCCTGAAACGCCATGCCGCCGCGCTCGGCCCAGGCGTCGAAATCAACCCCCATGACAGTCAGCGGCGCGTGGACCGCAAGGGCGGCCGCCTCGATCGCCGCCATGGCCTCCTCCGGCTGGCGGGCGATCAGCCCCCGTGCCCCGGCCTTGAGAATGCCCGCCTTCTCCACCGCCACGCCGCGCAGGCTGGTTCCGAGGAATTCCGCGTGGTCGAGATCAACCGGCGTAATGACGCTGAGCAGCGGCCGTTCGATGACGTTTGTGGCGTCCAGCACCCCGCCCAGTCCGACCTCGATGACGGCCAGGTCCGCCGGTGTCTCGCTCATGGCGAGGAAGGCGGCGGCCGTGGCGCCTTCGAACACAGTGGCCTCGCTGCCTGAGGCGTCGATGGCCGCCTCGACCCGGTCGAGGATGGCGTTCAGCGCCTCGTCCCCGATCAGCGTCCCCGCCAGCCGGATGCGTTCGTTGAACCGGACCAGATGCGGCGAGGTGTAGGCATGGACGGTCAGGCCAGCCGCCTCCGCGATGGCGCGGATGAAGGCGACGGTCGAGCCCTTGCCGTTGGTGCCGGCGACATGGATCACCGGCGGCAGGCGGTGCTGGGGGTCGCCGAGGGCGGCGCACAACGTCCGCATCCGCTCCAGAGACAGGTCGATGCGCTGTGGATGGCGTGCGCGCAGGCGTTCGGAGATCGGATCCACGGGCGTCAGGCCGCCCGGCGCTTCCCGCCCATCAGCATCGACAGGACCCTTCCAAGCACGGCGGGCAGTTCGGCGCGGGTCACGACCCGGTCGACCATGCCCTTCTCCTGAAGGTATTCGGCGCGCTGGAAGCCGGGGGGCAATTTCTCGCGGATGGTCGCCTCGATTACGCGCGGCCCGGCGAAGCCGATCAGGGCTCCCGGCTCGGCTAGGTGGACGTCGCCCAGCATGGCGTAGCTGGCGGTGACCCCGCCGGTGGTGGGGTCGGTCAGCACCACGACGAACGGCAGTTGCACGGCCTTCAGCTCCTGGATGGCCAGGGTGGTGCGGGCCATCTGCATCAGGCTGAGCGCGCCCTCCTGCATCCGGGCGCCGCCGGCGGCGGTGAAGCAGACGAGCGGGACCTTGCGTTCGATCGCGGCCCGGGCGGCGGCGATGAAGGCCTCGCCCGCGGCCATGCCCAGCGATCCGCCCATGAAGGTGAAATCCTGGACGATGACCACGGCTTCCACGCCGTCCAGCTCGCCGAAGCCGATGGCCATGGTGTCCTTGCGGCCGGCGGCCTTGCGGGCGGCGGCGAGCCGGTCCCTGTAGGGCTTGCCGTCCGAGAATTTCAGCGGGTCCTCAGGCACCTCGGGGGTGTCGATCGGCTCGTACTGGCCGTCGTCGAAGGTGAAGCGCAGCCGCGTCGGCGCGTCGATGCGCATGTGCCGGCCCGACGGCGTGACCCACAGCGACCCCTCGAGGTCCGAGCGGTACAGCATCTCCCCGGTGTCGGGGTCCTTGACCCACAGATTGTCGGGCGTGTCGCGCCGGCTGACGATCTTGCGCACGCCGGGGGCGAAGCGGCTGAGCCAGCCGCCGCGCTTTTCCTGCTGGGGTTTGTTCTTCTCGACCATGAGCGGCGCTTTAGACGGTTTCCGGCGTCCTTGCACCCCGGACCGCGTCCGCGAGCGCCCTGACCCTCGCCAGAACGCGCCCGGCCGCCGGTTCGTTCGCTTCCAGCGCCGCCGCCACCTCGTCGACCAGCACCGAACCGGCTACGACGGCGTCGGCCACGCGAGCGATCTCGGCGGCCCGCGCGGGCGTCTTCACGCCGAAGCCGACGGCGACCGGCAGGCCAGAGGCCCGGCGCACCCGCTCGACCGCGGGGGCCACCGACAGGGCCTGCGCCTCCTTGACCCCGGTCACGCCCGCCACCGAAACGTAATAGACGAAGCCCGAGGTCCGTTCGGCGATGATCTTTAGCCGGGCGTCGTCCGAGGTCGGCGTGGCCAGCCGGATCAGCGACACCTGCGCCGCGTCCAGGGCGTCCGACAGCGGCCCGGCCTCTTCCGGCGGGCAGTCGACGACGATCAGCCCGTCGACGCCGCTGGCGGCCGCATCACGGGCGAAGGCGTCATAGCCATAGGTCTCGATGGGATTGAGATAGCCCATCAGGATCACCGGGGTGTCGGGGTCGCCGGCGCGGAACTCCGCCGCCAGCGCCAGCGTGCCCTTCAGGGTCAGCCCGGCCTTGAGCCCGCGCAGCGCCGCGCGCTGGATCGGCGGCCCCTCGGCCATCGGATCGGAGAACGGAAAGCCCAGCTCGATAATGTCGGCCCCGGCCGCCGGCAAGCCGCGCAGGATCTCAAGCGCCTGGTCGCGCGTCGGGTCGCCGGCCATCACATAGGCGACGAAGCCGGCCCGGCCCTCGGCCTTCAGCGCCGCGAAGCGGGCGTCGATACGCGCGGTGGTCATGGCTGGGGCGCCGTCCCGGCGTCGGGCTGGACCGCCGCGCACTCGTCGCCGGGGATGACGCCGAAGCCGAGATAGCCGGTTGAGTCCGGAGCGGCGGGCCGCGAGGTGTCGTAGAAGGCCTGCATCTGCATCCAGTCGCAGCCCCCGCCCTCGCGGCGGCGCACGAACACCACGCGATTATCGTCGCCGCCGGCGGCGATCCAGTCGCGCGCCTTGAGGTCCGCGACATAGGCGTCGCCGAGGGCGCCGATGCCGGCCAGCGGCGCGCTGACGCAGAAGGCCTTGCCGGCGAGGGCGTACAGGTTGCCGCAATCGGGCGCCGGGGTCCCGCCGGCGAGGATCGGCACATCGGGCAGGGAGCCCTGGGCCGTGGCCGGCGAGCCGAGGGCGACCGCGGCGGCGGCCAGAAGGATGAGTTTCATGGTCTAGAGCTCCACGCCCAGATGCTTCGCCACGGCGAAGATGTCCTTGTCGCCCCGCCCGCACATATTCAGCACCACATCGCCACCCTTGCCCACTTCCCGGGCGATCTCGCCGACCCGGGCGAGGGCGTGGCTGGGCTCCAGGGCCGGAATGATCCCCTCCAGCCTCGAACACAGCTGGAAGGCCTCCAGCGCCTCGGCGTCCGTGGCGGCGCGATACTCGGCCCGGCCGATGTCCTTCAGCCAGGCGTGTTCGGGGCCGATACCGGGATAGTCGAGCCCGGCCGAGATCGAATGGCCCTCGAGAATCTGGCCGTCGTCGTCCTGCAGCAGATAGGTGCGGTTGCCGTGCAGCACGCCCGGGCGTCCGCCCTGCAGCGAGGCCGCGTGGTCCGGGCCGTCCAGACCGCGACCGGCCGCCTCGACGCCGATCAGCCGGACGCCGGCGTCGTCGATGAAGGGATGGAACAGGCCGATGGCGTTCGACCCGCCGCCGATCGCCGCCACGCAGGCGTCGGGCAACTTCTCCTTGCGCGCCAGCATCTGGACCCGCGTCTCCTTGCCGATCACCGACTGGAAGTCGCGCACCATGGCCGGATAGGGGTGCGGCCCCGCCGCCGTGCCGATCAGATAGTAGGTGTCCTCGACATTGGTGACCCAGTCGCGCATGGCCTCGTTCATGGCGTCCTTGAGCGTCGCCCGGCCCGAGGTCACCGGCACCACCTCGGCCCCCAGCAGCTTCATGCGGAAGACATTGGGCGACTGCCGCTCGACGTCGGTGGCGCCCATGTAGACGACGCACTGCAGGCCGAAGCGGGCGCAGACGGTGGCAGTAGCCACGCCGTGCTGGCCGGCGCCGGTCTCGGCGATAATCCGCGTCTTGCCCATCCGCATGGCCAGCAGGATCTGGCCCATGCAGTTGTTGATCTTGTGCGCGCCGGTGTGATTCAGCTCGTCGCGCTTGAACCAGATGTCGGCCGCCCCGTAGTGGGCGGTCAACCGCTCGGCGAGATACAGCGGGCTGGGCCGGCCGACATAGTCGGTCAGGAAGCCGTCCAGCTCGGCCTGGAACGAGGGATCCGCCTTGGCCGCCTCGTAGGCGTCGTTGAGCTGATGGATCAGCGGCATCAGCGTCTCGGCCACGAACCGCCCGCCATAGGGGCCGAACCGGCCCTCGGCGTCGGGCATGGCGTACTGGTTCGGGAGGATGGCGTTCACGGGACTAGCCTTCGCGCGGGGGAGCGGCGGAAATCAGGCCGACCGCACCGTCTCGAGAAACGCCGCGATCAGGGCCGGGTCCTTAACACCCGGGGCGGTTTCCACGCCAGAGGACACGTCAACCAGGGGCGCGCCGGACACCCGTATGGCCTGCGCCACATTGTCCGGGGTCAGCCCCCCGGCCACGAACCACGGATGACGGAAGGCCCGGTCCGCCAGCAGGGTCCAGTCGAACCGCGCTCCGACCCCGCCCGGCAGGGCCGAGCCCTCGGGCGGTTTGGCGTCGAACATCAGGTGGTCGACGAACGGCTCCCAGTCGGCGGCCTCGGCGAAATCCTCGTGCGTGCGGATCGGCAGGACCTTGATGATCCCGGCCTTCGTCAGCGTCCGCACCTGTTCCGACCGCGCCGGCGTCTCCGATCCGTGCAGCTGGATCAGGTCCGGCTTGAGGATCAGGGCGATTTCCGTCAGCAGCAGGTCGTCGGCGTCGACGGTCACCGCCACGATCTTCGCCCGGTTGCGGGCGCGCTCAAACAGGGTTGCGGCGTGCAGGGGGGCGATGTGGCGCGGGCTTCTCGGGAACGCCACCGCCCCGACGAAGGCCGCGCCGCCGGCGAGGGCGGCGTCGAGGCTTTCGGGCGTGGTCAGGCCGCAGATCTTGGCGTGGGCGCTCATGCGGCGAATATGGCGTCGATTTCGCCCTGATCCAGAAGCCGCCACGCTCCCGGCGCCAGATCGTCCGGCAGGGCCAGGCCGCCGACCCGTTCACGGTGCAGGGTCTCGACGTGGTTGCCGACGGCCGCGAACATGCGGCGCACCATGTGGTAGCGGCCCTCGGTCACGGTCAGGCGGGCCTCGGTCGGCGACAGGACCTCCAGCGCGGCGGGGGCCAGCGGCTTGTCCTCGCCTTCCAGCACCAGACCGCCGGCGGCGAACAGTTCCGCCTCGGTCCCGACCAGCGGCCGGGCGAGGCCGGCGCGATAGACCTTGGCGACATGGCGTTTGGGGCTGATGACCCGGTGCAGCAGGTCCCCGTCGTCGGTCAGCAGCAGCAGGCCGGTGGTCTGTTTGTCGAGCCGGCCGATGGTGGAGATGGCCGGATCGCGCCGCTTCCAGCGCGGCGGCAGGACGTCATAGACAAGGGCCCCGTCCTCCTTGCGCGAACAGGTCATGCCCAGCGGCTTGTGCAGCATCATCACCAGGCCGGGGGGCGGGTCCAGCGGCTCGCCGTCGACCTGCATGCGGGACGGCAGGTCGGGGGTGACCGCGATCCGCTTCGACACGTCGGTCAGATCGGCCCCGTCCAGCACAATGCCGCCGGCCTTGCCGAGGCGGGCCATCTCGGTGCGGGAGCCGTAGCCGAGAGAGCCGAGCAGCTTGTCGACGCGGGCCGTGGGGACTTTCCTGTTCGCCCTATCGTCCTTCGGACCACTTGAGGGCGGGTTCACTTGACCGCCTCGATGACCTTGTAGCCGCCCTTGTCGGCGAGGGGCTGGGAGCGTTTGAAGGCGGCGGTGATGTCGGCCTCATAGGGCAGGCGGCGGTTGGCGACGAGCCAGAGGACGCCGCCCTTCTTCAGCATGGCCGCGGCCTGGCGGATGAAGGCCTGACCCAGCCGGCGATCCTCGGCGCCGCCGTCGTGGAAGGGCGGGTTCATGACCACGAAATCGAGGTCGCCGGCGGTCTCGACGGTGCGGGCGTCGGCCCAGTCGAAGGTCGCGCGGGGGTCGTCGATGTTGCGGCGGGCGGCCTCGATGGCGCGGCGGTCGAGGTCGATGAGGCGGAGCGAGGTGACGGCGGACGAGCCCAGCACCACCGTGGCCAGGGCCCCGTAGCCGCAGCCGAGGTCTGCGCCCGCGCCCTTGAGCGGCGGGAGGGTTTGGGCCAGCAGCATCGTCCCGGCGTCGACCCGGTCCCAGGCGAAGACGCCCGGCTGCGACCAGGCGTCCAGGCCCTCGACGAGACGCGGGGCCCCGGCTTCGATCGCCTCGTCCAGCCCGGTCATCGTCTGCGGCCGGATCACGACGCAGCGGCGGTGGTGGGCCTTGGCGCTTTCGCCGACCTCGAGGCCGAAGGCTTCCAACTCCTTCTTCAGGCGGGAGCCGCCCTTGTCCTTGGGGGACATGACGTCGAGGCGGCCGCCGGGCTTCAGGGCCCGCAGGGCGAGGGCGAGGGTATGGCGGCGCTCCAGCACGCCGGGCGGGGCGTAGATCATGGCGGCGTCGGCCGAGGCTTCGGCCACGCTCTCGAGCGGGGTCGAGCCGGGGATCAGGGGCGAGGTCTGGATCGCGTCGCCCGGGGGATCGAACACCGCCGGGGGGCGGCCGTAGAGGAGGGTCGTCATGGCGCGGTCCATAGACCGATCAGGCCGCGGGCGCGACCGCCACGTCGCGGAGCAGGGCGCCGAAGCGGCGCAGGGCCTCGTCGCTGAGCTCGGGATGGTAGCGCATCGGCAGGGCGGTCATCGGCTCGTCGAAACTGTGGGTGCCGTCGGCGACCCAGGTCTCGACCTCGGCGCCGCAGTCGCGGATCATGGCGTGGACCCGTTCGGCGTTGCGCACTGTGGTCAGGTGATCCGAGCGGGCGATCACCGCCAGGGTCTTCGGACAGTGCCGCCAAGGCCGCATCCGGTTGAGGGCGGCGACCCCGACATAGGGGTAGGCCAGGTAGGCGGCGATCACCCCGTCGAGGCTGACGTTCCCCGGATTGGCCAGGCCGAGGGCCGGGCGCGAGCGGTCGGCGCTCATCGCCTCCATGATGCCCCAGCCGCCGTGGCTCCAGCCGGCGAGGGCGATCTTCGAGGCGTCGACGTCGGGGCGCTGCGACACGCCGTGAAGGGTCGCGAGGATGTCGCCGGCCCGGTCGTGGCCGCGCAACAGCAGGCCGGTGCAGACCGTGGCCATGGCGAACTCGCGGCTCCAGCCGCGCGGGGCGTAGGAATCGACGGTGAAGGCGCGCCAGCCGGCCGCCTTCGCGACCTCGGCGTATTTGGGCAGATGGCCGCGCAGCCCGCCGCAGCCGTGGAACAGCAGCACGGCCGGGCGCGGCCGGTCGTCGTCCGGGCCGACCATGGTGGTGTGGGGCTCGAGCCTGGCCCAGCGCTGGGAGAGGGTGTCCATAAGCGCCACCATAGCGGAGGGCGGGGACGGAGGAAGCGGAGATCGGCGCGAGGGATCTTACCCGGGTGGAATGCGGAATTTGCGGTGGCGGAGTCGGCAGAGTCGGCAGGCGTGCGCAGAAATTCGTTGTGTCAGAGTCGGCAGGGTCGGCATCGGCCGGGCGGATCGGGGACGGTCGCCGGCCTGGGCGGCGGGCGCGGGGACTGCGATGTCAAAGACTGGCGGGGATTATGGGGCCGCCGCTTCCTCAGGCGGGTTCGTGACGCTGACTTTTTTACAAGCGGCTGGAATCGCGCGGGTTCGTCCGCGAAAGTGTGATGGCTGGCGGCGGATAGTCAGCACTGTTCGTCTCCTCCCCGTCGCGAAGCGATGGGGAGGGGGACCGCGAAGCGGTAGAGGGGCGAAGACGCAGGGCCGGTGGATGGGGTTTCGCCCCTCCACCCCTTCGGGGTCCCCCTCCCCACTGCGTGGGGAGGAGACGGGAGCGCCCGTCTCCTAATGCCGGAACACCCGCACGCCCGTGAAGGCCATGGCCACGCCGGCTTCGTCGGCGGCGGCGATGACCGCGTCGTCGCGGATCGAGCCGCCGGGCTGGATCACCGCCGTGGCGCCGGCGGCGACCGCTTCCAGCAGGCCGTCGGGGAAGGGGAAGAAGGCTTCGGAGGCGCAGGCGGAGCCCTGGGCCAGGGAATGGGCCAGGCCCTTGGCCTCGCCGGCCTCGCGGGCGCGGATGGCGGCGATGCGGGCGGAGTCGCGGCGGTTCATCTGGCCGGCGCCGATGCCGGCGGTCTGGCCGTCCTTCGCATAGACGATGGCGTTCGATTTCACGTGCTTGGCCACGGTGAAGGCGAACAGCATGTCCTCGATCTCC
>Ga0164290_1001127_pt1 | contig 51245 bp, 45 predicted proteins | sample Micstemetagenome_FD_108782 | JGI IMG/M metagenome (GOLD analysis project Ga0164290, IMG submission 108782) | Contaminated culture microbial community from soil near Moab, Utah, USA - Microcoleus steenstrupii SON62 (Illumina Assembly) | ecosystem: Environmental > Terrestrial > Soil > Soil crust...
GGAGAAGCTGCAGGAACGTCTGGCCAAGCTGGCCGGCGGCGTCGCGGTCATCCGCGTCGGCGGCTCGACCGAGGTCGAGGTCAAGGAGAAGAAGGACCGCGTCGACGACGCCCTGAACGCCACGCGCGCGGCGGTCGAGGAAGGCATCGTCCCCGGCGGCGGCATCGCCCTGCTGAAGGCGACCAAGGCGCTTGAAGGCCTGAAGGGCGACAACGCCGACCAGACGGCCGGCATCGCCATCATCCGCCGCGCCATCCAGGCCCCGATCCGTCAGATCGTCGAGAACGCGGGCGTCGAAGGCTCGATCGTCGTCGGCAAGGTGCTTGAAAACGCCTCGGCCACCTGGGGCTTCAACGCCCAGACGGAAGAGTATGTCGACATGATCCAGGCCGGCGTCATCGACCCCGCCAAGGTCGTGCGCACCGCCCTGCAGGACGCCGCCTCGGTGGCCGGCATCCTGATCACGACGGAAGCGGCCGTGGCCGACGCGCCGAAGAAGGCCTCGGCCGGCGGCGCCGGCGGCGGCATGGGCGGCGGCATGGGCGGCATGGGCGACATGGACTTCTGATCCGGTCGTTCAGTTCGCTGAGCTGAGACAGAAGAGGGCGGGTCCGGAGACGGGCCCGCCCTTTTTCGTTGCCCGCTCCACCTGTTTGTTTTCCTGTTTTGTTCCATGCAGTGAGCAGCGGCGGAGGCGTAGCGTGGCGCGCTACTTCGCGCTCTGATCCGGAGTTGGAAATCCCGCGACGCGCGCTGGTCTTCGAAGGCCGCGCGCCCCAAGGCTTTCCGGCCGATCTGGTCAAGGCGACGCGGCGGCGGCTGGAACGGCTGGACGCGGCCGTCACCGTCGAGGACCTCCGAGCGCCGCCGGGCCACGGCTGCACAGACTGGGCGCCGACCGCGCGGGACAGTGGTCGACCAGCGTCAATGACCAGTTCCCCATCTGCTTCGTCTGGGGCGACCACGGCCCGGAGCAGGTCGAGTTCGTGGACTATCACTGAGGACGCCGGGATGACCGCCCACGACTACACGACCTTCGCCGAACCCCTGGCCCATCCGGGCGCGCATCTGCGCGAGGATTTCCGGCCTGACGCCCGGCGCCTTGGCCCGGGCCATGGGGCTGAGGGACCGGACGCGGATCGAGCGGGTGGTGCGCGAGCAGCAGCCGGTGACCTCGGACACGGCCCTGCGGCTGGCGCGGGTGTTCGGGACCACGGCGGAGTTCTGGATGAACCTTCAGACGCAGCACGATCTGTCGAAGGCGGCGATCGCGGCAAGGGATGAGCTGGCGAAGATCGAGCCGTTGAGGGCGGCGTGAGGGGGCCGGTTGGCCAGCATTTGTCCTGACAGACACCCTCGCGGCCGGCATATCAAAGGAGGGATTCGGCATCACTCCCGGCAAGGCTGAATCAAGACTCTCATCTACGGTGCACGCACCAAGCGGCAGGGTTGAGTGCGAGCCAACGATAGGATTTCCGTTATTTCGCCCACCGCGATTTGGGGACTGCCGACGCTTGGATGACAGACGACAAGTCGTCTATGGAGAACGTGAACGCTGGAGCTAGGTCACTATGCCGATCAAAATTTCAACCAAGCTGCGCAATGCGATCTCCGATCAAAACTCGATTGAGAGAGAGGCGGTCGAAGACGAACTGATCACGCGTAGCGGCGGACTCTGCTGGCTGTGCGATAGCGCGCTGAACATTGCCTCGGATGATATTGAGGTTGATCACGACATTCCGGTTGATTCTGGTGGAACCGAAATCATTGAGAATCTTCACCTGTCTCACTCTGAGTGCAATCGCTTCAAGAAGGCTTATGCAAGTAGAGATGTTAGAAATCTTCTGAGGTTCAAGAAATTCTACAACGGGATTGTTGGGCAAGTTGACTACACTTCCGCGCTACCGTTTTTCAAAATAGTTCCAAAACCTTCAAAGGTCGAAATTCTACCATCCACTGCCAAGTTTGAATTTCCTGACGGCTCGAAGCATACCGTACCGCTTTTTTCTTCGGTTCATGGTGGAGAGGAGTACAAGTATGCATTTGTACCCGTACCAATAGAAGCCATTTATAACGACGACGACTGCCAGCCTCGACTAATCAAGCTGAACCATGCGTTCTCTATAGCGAACGATATAGTTCACAACCCACTTCATGAAGCGCCAACTTGCAGAATTGAGGACGCTCCCGGCGGCATGTCTCGTGTGTTGATGTTTGACGGGCAGCACAAGGCGATCGCTAGCTGGTTGACTGGTCAAAAAAGTGTTGTGTTTAAGGTTTATACCAACATCACAAGAGAACGCGCTACGACGTTAGTTAACTCTATCCAATCTAAGATAAAGAAGCTTCCGCTTACGCCGTTCGAACTAGCTTCAAAGCTGTCTGATGAATACAGCGATAAGCTGTCGAAATATGAAGAGGTCGTAGGTGATGAGAACCTCTCCGAAGAAGGGTTTGTGTCTTGGTTGCCAGCGGCTAGCAGGGCGACAGCAAAGAAAGAAATCGAAGCTGCAGTTCTCAAAGAGATCGGCGATGACGAGTCTTTGTTGTTTACAGAAGTTGTCGAGATGCGCGGCCGTAAAGTCGCGCACCCCTGGCGTGTAACAGAAACTGCGTTTCAAAATAAATTGCTCAAAGAGCTTGCTTACACAGGCCCGCTTCCCGCGACGCCATTTCGTGGAACCGCGATGCAGGCCGCTAGGCTGCGGGAGCGTCAGACAATCATTCGGTGTCTGAACTTGATCCATGAAAAGGTTTACGCTGGGTTGGATGCGAATTCAGCCGAAGGCGAACGCGAGCGCGCGCGCCGATTTTCATATCAAGCCGCGCTCAAATACGTGGCCGTATTGGTCCGAAAGGTGGCTCTCAACAGATTGGTGCCGACGTCCGATCCATTGGTCTTCATTGAGCGGAGCCCGACCGACATTGAATGGGCCGCGATCACAACCGCTATCGAGCGATTGGTGAGTCATTTCGTATGGACTGCGGAGTTCGAGAGTTCCGAACAGATGCGTGCTGTTCAAGATGCCTTCTCGAAGAACCAGAACATTGAAGCGGCGCTGAAGGATGCAGGGCTTACCCCAGCTTACTGCTTAGGAATCACCTAGGCATCGAAGATGGGGCCACCCGACCCGGCGCGCCTCAAGGACGCTGCGCGCCGCTCGCGCAGCAGGCCGAGACGGCCTGTCCTTGACCCGCGCCGGGTCGGGCGACCGGGGCTGGGCGTGTCGGGCGCGCGGGGCGCGCCGACGTTTGACCTAGGACGCTCTGATTACGAGTTTCTCGTCACCGCAAAGGGTGCAGACTGACTGGCGGCGGCTGAAATCACTGGTGAGCGACAGCGGCTGGGTGACCCGCTGAGCTTGCTGGCGACGCTTCAGATCGAGCCGCGCAGCAATACAGTCGTCGCACACGGCGTCCGGACGGCGGTCAGTTAGAAACTTAGAACTCGCTCAGCGATCATGACGCTGACCATACGGTGATCGCTGAACCCGCGCCACCCTGGCACAGAGGCCGGTTTGCTGTCCGGCGGATATCTAGCTGCGGTTAGAGCCCCCTCATCCGGCCCTTCGGGCCACCTTCTCCCGCGAGGGGAGAAGGGATGCTGTGTGTGAACCGGCCCGCTCGCGGGGCGTTCGGCGGGGATGGGAATGCGTGATCCACAGACCTGCCGGCGGGCCCTGCGCGAGATCGGGGAGATCGCGGCCGTGGCGGGGCTGGAGGGCGGGCAGATGACCGACCAGGAGGCGCTGCAGAGCATCGCCGCCATCGCCGAATGGGTGATGGACGAGGCGCCGGGGGCGCGGGCGGACTGTAGCGACGTGGTGCGGCGGCTGGAGCGGATGACGGCCGGGGTGGACTTCGAGGCGCTGGGGGACCGGGAGGCGCAGGGGCTGTTCGGCGAGGTGCTGGGGGTGCTGGAGGGTGCGGGGTGATTGGCGGTCTTCGCCGTACCGCCCGCTCCCCGAACCCCCGACCGCATGAACCGCAACGGCCCGACCGCGCTCCGCGCCGTCGCCGCCGTCCCGGCTGAAATGCTGACAGTTCGCCGCCAGCCAGACGATTGCGGCGGTGCAAGCCGCTGATCCAGCGGGGCTTCCCGGCGCGGGCAGCGCCATTTTCAAGCCGCAGGAGCGGATGGCGCCAGACTCTCCGGTCCATGAAGCGGATCAGGAGCGGCAGGGTGGCGGACGAAGTCAGGGGCGAAATCAGGGGCGGGATCGGGAACGGGGTCCCGGCTTTCGCCGGGATGCACGGAGACGGGGTCGTGAGGCGGCCCCGGCTGCGGGGGCATGTGAAACTGGGGACGCGGATGTGGGCGCGCATCCGGCGGGAGTTCGCGGCGGGGGCCTCGGTCCCCTGGCTGTCGGCGCGGTACGGGGCGGGCGAGCGGACCATCGGCTTCCGGGCGAAGAAGGAGGGCTGGCGGCGCAAGGACCTGGCCGAGGCGGCCGACGCCGAGCTGGAGGCGGCCGAGGCGCGGGGGGACGCGGACCCGGTCGCGGGGCAGGCGATCGGGGCGGGGCTGGGGCTGGACGGCTCGGCGCGGGAGGCGGCGGCGGCCTTTGCGGCGGCGCTGGCGGGGGTGGACGAAAAGGCGCGGGAGGGGGCGAGGATCGAGGCGCTGAACCGGGCGGTGGCGTGCATGCGGCGCGAGGATGCGCCGGCGGCGATGGGCTGGGCGAAGCTGGCGGCGGCGCTGGAGGGGATGACGAAGGCGGACGGGGGCGGGGCGGACGAGGGCGCGGACGAGGCGGCGCAGGATGCGGCGATGGCGGTGCTGTGCGAGCGGCTGGGGCTGGCCCCGCCCTCCCGTCCGTGCACCCCGGCGACTGCCGGGGTCCAGATCACGGTTGCGGACTGATGGGATCGGGCGCGGGGGAGTCTGCTCCGGGCGGCGAGTCCTTCCATCTGGATCCCGGCAGTCGCCGGGATGCACGGAGTTTGTTGGGGATGCTGGACCGGGACCGGCGGGCGGCCTTGTTGTGGCGGGCGGTGGCCCATGAGGCCCAGTTGCCGGAGACGGACGACTGGCGCACCTGGGTCTTCCTCGGCGGGCGCGGGGCGGGGAAGACGCGGGCGGGGGCGGAGTGGGTGTGGGAGACGGCGCAGAGGCTGGGGAAGGGCGGAAGGATCGCCCTGGTCGGGCCGACGATCCGGGATGCGCGGACGGTGATGGTCGAGGGGCCGTCGGGGGTGATGAGCCTGCCGTTCCGGTCGGGGGCGAGCTTCGCCTCGTCGCTGCGGACCGTGAGTTTTCCGGGCGGGGCCGTGGGGCTGCTGTTCTCGGCCGAGGAGCCGGAGCGGCTGCGCGGGCCGCAGTTCCATGCGGCGTGGGGGGATGAGTTCTGCGCCTGGGCGTACGGGGAGGAGACGTTGGCGATGCTGCGGCTGGGGCTGCGGTTGGGGGACGGGCCGCGGCTGGTTCTGACCTCGACGCCGAAGCCTGGGCGGGTGTTGCGCGGGGTGCTGGCGGAGGACGGGTGTGAGCGGACGGATGCGCCGACGCGGGTCAATGCGAAGAACCTCGCGCCGGGGTTTCTGGCGGCGATGGAGGGGCTGTACGGCGGGACGCGGCGGGCGGCGCAGGAGCTGGAAGGACGGGTGCTGGAGGGGGACGGGGCTCTTTTCACGCTCGCGGAGATCGAGAGGGCGCGGGCGGGGTGGGAAGGGATGGAGGGGCGGTTCGACCGCATCGTCGTCGCCGTCGATCCGCCGGCGGGGACGCTGTCGGGGCGGGCGCGGGATGCGTGCGGGATCGTGGTCGCGGGACGGCGCGGGGACCGGGTCGGGGTGCTGGCGGACTGGACGGCGCGGGGGCTGTCGCCCGAGGGCTGGGCGGCGCGGGTGCGGCGGGCGGTGGAGGCGTTCGGGGCGCAGCGGGTGGTGGTCGAGAGCAACAACGGCGGGGCGATGGCCCAGGCGGTGCTGAAGGCCTCGGGGCTGTCGGTTCCGGTGAAGCGGGTGCATGCGTCGGTGGGGAAGGTCGCGCGGGCGGAGCCTGTGGCGGCGCTGTACGAGCAGGGGCGGGTGGCGCATGCGCCGGGGCTGGAGGCGCTGGAGGAGGAGCTGATGGGGCTGGGGAGCGAAGAGGCCGGCGGGGCCAGTCCGGACCGGGCGGACGCCCTGGTCTGGGCGGTGACGGAGCTCATGCCGGCGCCGGGGGCGCGGGGGCCGGGGGTGGGCTGGCTCTAGGGCTCAGGCCGTGGCGGCGTGGCGGGCGGGGTCGGCGTCGAGGTCGGCCGCGGCGGCGCGCAGGGCCTCGAACAGGGCGCCGACCTGCAGCGGCTTGGCGACGAAACCGTCCATGCCGGCGGCGAGATAGTCCTGGATCTGGTGGCTCATGACATTGGCGGTCAGGGCGATGATGGGGGTGCGGGGGCGGCCCTCGGCGGCCTCGGCGGCGCGGATGGCGCGGGCGGCGGCGGGGCCGTCCATATTGGGCATCTGGACGTCCATCAGGATGACGTCCCAGCCGCCGCCCCGCCAGGCGGCCAGGGCCTCGGCGCCGTCGTCGACGACCAGCAGGTCGACGCCGATCTGGTGCAGCAGGGTCTTGAGGACCAGCTGGTTGACGGAATTGTCCTCGGCGGCGAGGACGCGGAGGCGGGACAGGCCGGGGGGCGCGGGGGCGGGCCCGGGGGCGGCGGCCGCAGAGGCGGCGGGGCGGGCGGCGCGGGCCAGGGGGAGGGCGACGGTGAAGGTGCTGCCCTCGCCCTCGGTGCTGGCGACGTCGATGGAGCCGTGCATGAGTTTGGCCAGGTCGGCGCAGACGGCGAGGCCCAGGCCGGTGCCGCCGAATTTGCGGGTGGTGGTCTCGTCGGCCTGGGTGAAGCGGTCGAACAGCTGGCCCAGCTTGTCGGCGGGGATGCCGACGCCGTCGTCGGAGACGGAGAGGCGCAGGCGGCCGTCGGCCTCGTCGGCGTGGACGCGGACGCCGCCGGCCTCGGTGAATTTCAGGGCGTTGGAGATCAGGTTGTAGAGGATCTGGCGGACGCGGGTGGGGTCGCCGCGCCAGCCGCCGCGGGCCGCGGGGGCGGTGGTGCAGGCGAAGGAGACGCCGCGCTTGTTGGCCAGGGCGGTGAAGGTGGCGTGGGCGCCCTTGAGCAGGTCCTCGAGGTCGAAGGCGACCTCTTCCAGCACCAGCTTGCCGGCCTCGATCTTGGACAGGTCGAGGACGTCGTTGAGGATGGCCAGGAGGGATTCGCCGGACTCGCGGATGACGTCGAGGCGCTCGCGCTGGACGGGGGGCAGGGGCTCGGCGTCCATGGCCTGGGCCATGCCGAGGACGCCGTTCAGCGGGGTGCGGATCTCGTGGCTCATGATGGCCAGGAAGGTGGACTTGGCCTGGTTGGCGGCGTCGGCCTCGATGCGGGCCTGGCGCAAGCTGGAGGCGATGGCCTCCAGCTCGGCGGAGCGGCGGGCGTCGATGGTGACGTCGTGGGAGGTGATCACCCAGCCGCCGCCGTCCAGGGGGGCGGCGACCTGGCGCAGGACGCGGCCGCCCGCGGCGCGCCATTCGGCCGTGGCGGGCTGGCCGGCGCGCAGGGCCTCGGTGAAGGCGGCGGCGGCCTCGGCGGACCAGACGCCGGCCTCGACGAGGGCGGCGAGGGGGACGGCCGCGGGCGCGCCGGGCGCGATGTCGGCGCTGCGCAGGCCCAGGCCGTCCCAGAAGCGGGGGTTGGCGGCGGCGATGGTCAGGTCGGCGTCCAGCGCCAGCAGGCCGACGTCGGCGGCGTCGACGACGCGCCGGGAGACGGGGGCGGGCGGGGCGGGCTTGCGGACGGGCCCGGGCGCGGGGGCGGGGACGTCCGCCCGGCCGGTGCGGTCGAGGAAGTTGAGCGCGGCGCCGGTCAGCAGGGTGGTCGAGCTGGTGGCGGCCCAGGTGGGCAGTTCGCGGACGGTGGCGCTCAGCCGGCCCTGGGTCTCGAAGCGGGCGCGGAAGGCGCTGATTCCGACGAGGTCGTGGGCCTCCTGGATGGTGCGGCCCAGCAGGAAGACGCCCTGGTTGGAGCAGAGGGACAGGACCACCTGGCCGCAGAAGTCGCCGAGGACTCCGAAGAAGCAGTCGAGGGTGCGGGCGCAGGCGGGATCGGCGCCCGTGCGGCCGTAGAGAAGCACTTCCAGCGGCGACAGCGGCGTGGCGGGGACGCCCTCGATGGCGGCCACGGCCTGATGCAGGGCGGTCAGGGCGGGCCAGGAGATCAGGCGCTCCCAGGAGACGCGGCCGTAGACGCTCGAGAGCGCCTTGAGCACCTCGACCTCGAAGGGGGTTCCGGGGGCGAAGGCCAGGTGGCCGGCCTCGGTGTTGATGACGCTGGAGCCGCGGCCGTCGACGATCAGGGCGGCGACGCCGAGGCCGTAGTCGGGACGGACGATGGCGTAGCGGCCATGGGCCAGCGGCGTGGCCGGCCGGGCCATGCCGCCCAGGGGTATGCAGTCGGCGCCGACCAGCTGTTCAAGGCCGCGCCCCGCGGCGGCCGAGGTGTTGAGGACCTCGACCCGGTCGAAGCCCATGCTCGACCGGAACTCGCTGAGGGAGAAGCTCCAGCCCGACTGGGGAATATGGATCCGGTCCTCGCCGACGGGGCCGGCGACGGCCAGGGTCAGATGCGGCGGGACCGCCTCGCCCAAGGTGTCGGTCCAGGAGCGCAGGGCCTCGATCGGGCCGGGGAAGTCGGCGACCAGGCGTTCGGCATAGCTGGAGAACAGGGGCCGGCGGCCTTCGAATCCCCGGATCAGGGCGAAGCGGCACAGATGCGGGTTGATCTCGCCGGCGATGGCCAGATTGTTCATGCGGCGCCCTCGACCCGCCGGAATCTAGGGCCTCATGTTTAATCAAACATTGTTCGTTGGTCGTGGGCGGGGCGGGGCCGCGCGGGGTCCGGGAAAACCCTCCCTCTGTCCAGCAACCGATTGACCGCGCCCGCGTTCCCGGCAGATCGTATGGCTGCGCTTGTCAGGGGGCGGGGGACTTTTGAGATATCCGGGCAGAACGTGCGCGGCGGCGACAGCCTTGCTGTCGGCCGCCTCCATGGCCGTCGCCGAGGTTCCGGCGAACGCGTCCGTGAGCACGGCGCCCCAGGGCGCGGCGGCTCCGACCGATCAGGACCTGTCGCGGCTGTCGCTGGAAGAGCTGGCCATGGTCGAGGTGACCTCGGTGTCGCGCCGGCCCGAGGCGCTGGCGGACGCGGCGGCGGCCATCTTCGTGATCAGCAGCGACGACATCCGGCGCTCGGGCGCGACCAGCCTGCCCGAGGTGCTGCGGCTGGCCCCCAATCTGAACGTCCAGCGGGTCAATGCGGTCGATTATGCGATCAGCGCGCGCGGCTTCAACGGCTATGAACAGTCGAACAAGCTGCTGGTGCTGGTGGACGGGCGCAGCATCTATTCGACGCTGAGTTCGGGCGTGTTCTGGGACGCCCGGAGCGTGGCGCTGGAGGACATCGAGCGGATCGAGGTCGTCAGCGGGCCCGGCGGGGCCCTGTACGGCGCCAACGCCGTGAACGGCGTCATCAACATCATCACCCGGTCGGCGGCGGACACGGTCGGGACCCTGGTCAGCGTCGGCGCGGGCAATGAGGACGCCACCTTCGCCCTGCGCCACGGCGGGCGGCTGGGCGAGGCGGGGGCATGGCGGGCCTATGTCACGGGCTTCATGCGCGACGACAGCTACCGGCTGACCGGCGAGGACGCGACGGACGCGGCCGAGGGGCTGCGCGGCGGGGCGCGGGCGGACTGGTCGATCGGCGAGAACCGGCTGACGCTGCAGGGCGACATGTTCGACAACGAGGTGGCCGTCAACGAGGGCTTCTCGGGCGAGGAGACGCGGGTCAGTGGTCACAATGTGCTGGGCCGGTGGTCGCGGCCGATGGCGGGCGGCGAGCTGCAGGTGCAGGCCTACTACGACCGGTTCGAGCGGACGGAGTCGGGCGGGATCGAGGATTCGGACACCTGGGACCTGTCGGTGCAGCAGGCCTTCGACCTGGGCCGGCACCAGCTGGTGCTGGGGGCGGGGACGCGGTCGGTGCAGTCGCGCTTCGTCGCCGCGCCGGGCGGGGCCTTCCTGGATCCGGTTGAGCAGACGCTGACCCTGTCGAACCTGTTCGCCCAGGACCAGATCGCCCTGACCGATCGCCTGACGCTGACCCTGGGCGCCAAGTTCGAGGAGAACACCTTCACCGGTCAGGAATTCCTGCCCAACATCCGGCTGGCGTGGGAACTGCCGGGCGGGGATCTGGCGTGGGGGGCGATCAGCCGGGCCAGCCGGACGCCGAACCGGATCGAGCGCGGCCTGACCCTGCCCGGCTTCCTGGTGGGCGGCGACTTCCAGTCGGAAACCCTGACGGCGTACGAGCTGGGCTGGCGCGCCCGGCCGCGCGAGCGGATCGCCTTCTCCATCTCGGCCTTCTACAACGTCTATGACGACCTGCGGACCGCGTCGCTGAACCCGGTCACCGTCTTCCCCCTGACCCTGACCAATTTCGGCGGCGGCGAGACCTGGGGGGTCGAGGCCTGGGGCAGCTATGACGTCACGGCGCGGTGGCGGGTCAGCGCGGGGGTCAGCACCCTGGAGAAGGACCTGACCGCCGATCCGGGCACGGACATCAGCGGCCTGGCCGCCGGCGGCGACGACCCGGGATACCAGCTGCTGCTGAAGTCCCAGACGCAGATCACCGACCGGCTGGATCTGGACGTGCGCCTGCGCGCCGTGGACCGGCTGAACCTCTCGAACACCGACGGCTATGTCGAGGCGGACGCGCGGCTGGGCTGGCGGCTGACCGACGCCCTGGAGCTGGCGCTGGTCGGCGAGAACCTGCTGGAGGACCGCCGCGTCGAGACCGGCGATCCCGCCCGACAGCGTAGCTTCGGCCGAAGCGTGTTCGTCTCCTTGCGGGCAGGCTTCTGAGATGACGCGGACCCGGCCATATCCGGCGGGTCTGGCGGCGATCTGGAGCCTGTCGCTCCTGATCGCGGCGACATCGGCGACATCGGCGACGGCCCAGAGCCGGCTCGAATATTCGGTCAAGGCCAACTACCTGGTGCGTTTCGCCGCCTTCGTGGAATGGCCGCCGCGCGCCTTCGCCACCCCCGCCTCGCCGGTCGTCCTGTGCGTGGTCGGGCGCGATCCGTTCGCCGGAAGTCTGGCCGCCGCGGTCCGGGGCCAGACGGCCCATGGCCGGACGCTGGTGGTGCGCAGGCCCGCGGCGACGGCGCTGGCCGGATGCCACATCGTCTATGTCGGCCAGGGCGGCGGGACGGCGCTGGCCGCCGCAGCGGGCCAGCCGGGGCTGCTGGTCGTCACCGACAGCGCGGCGGCGCCGGAACGCGGCGCCATCCATTTCGTGCTCAGCGACGGACGGGTGAGATTCCATATCGACCAGCCGGCGGCGTCGCGGAACGGGCTGACCATCAGTTCGCGTCTGCTGAACCTCGCCCTCAGCACAAGGGGCGGCTGAGATGGCGCTGATCGACCGCCTGCGGCGCAGCCGCTTCCCCCTGCTGGTGATGCTGTCGCTGATCGTGCTGCTGATCGCCGGGATCGCGACCACGGTGATCAGCGAGCGCGGCCTGAAGCAGCAGCTGGCGCGGGAAGCGGAGGCCCAGGCCGACCTGCTGGCCTCGGCCGTCAGCGGCGCCCTGGCGTTCGACGACCGCGCGGCGGCGCAGGACTATGTCGACGCCGTGCAGATCAATCCCAACGTCCTGGCGGCGGCGGTCTATGACGCCGAAAATCGCGTGGTCGCCAGTTTCTCCCGGGCGGGCGAGACCATACCCGAGATCGCCACCCCGAGGGACAGGGCGACGGTGTTCCAGGAAGGGCGGCTGTATGTCGTGCGGCCGGTCGAACAGGCGGGTCAGAGGCTGGGCACGGCGCGGCTGCGGCTGCTGGACACGCCGCCGTCGCAGCGGTTCAGCCGCTATGCGGCCCTGCTGCTGGTGCTGGGTCTGGCGGTGCTGGTGGTGGTGGTGCTGGCGGTGGCGCAGGGCGCCCTGCGGCGGGCCAACCGCGAGCTGGAGCGCCGGGCCGAGGTGCTGGCCGAGACCAACATGCTGCTGCAGCAGCAGATGATCGAGCGGGAAAAGGCCGAGGAGGCGCTGCGCCAGAGCCAGAAGATGGAGGCGATCGGCCGGCTGACGGGCGGCATCGCCCACGACTTCAACAATCTGCTGATGGTGGCGTCGAGCGGCATCGAACTGCTGGACCGCACCGAGGATCCGAAGAAGCGCAAGACGCTGAGCGAGGGCGTGCGGCAGGCGGTCGAGCGGGGCGCGGCCCTGACGCGGCAGATGCTGGCCTTTTCGCGCCGGTCGCCGCTGAAGGCGGATGTGCTGGATCTGCCGGCCCAGGTCGAGGGGCTGAGGTTCCTGCTGGAGCGGTCGCTGCGCGAGGATATCGAGGTGGTGGTCGACATGCCCGACAGCCTGTGGCGGGTCGAGGCGGATGCGGGAGAGCTGGAGCTGGCCCTGCTGAACCTGGCGGTCAACGCCCGCGACGCCATGCCGAACGGGGGGACGCTGACGGTGTCGGGCCAGAACGTCCCCGGCGGGAACGGGGCTCCTGACACGGTCCGCCTGACGGTGGCGGACACGGGAACGGGGATGTCGCCGGCCGTGGCGTCGCGCGTGTTCGAACCCTTCTTCACCACCAAGGAGGTCGGGCGGGGCACGGGGCTGGGCCTGTCGCAGGTCTATGGCTTCGTCCGTTCGTCGGGCGGGGAGATCGGGGTGGAGTCCCGCGAGGGGGCCGGGACGGTCTTCTCCATCAGCCTGCCGCGCAGCGAGAAGGCGGCGACGATCATGGGCGGGGCGGCGCCGGAAGCGGCGGCGGCGGGGCCCGCCCGGCGGCGGGGCGGACGGCTGCTGCTGGTCGAGGACGACGACGCGGTCGCCGCCGGCGTCGGCCACATGCTGCGCGACCTGGGCTACACCTATGTGCGGGCGGCCGAGGCGAACGACGCCCTGACGATCCTGGAGGGCGGGCAGAGGTTCGATCTGGTGCTGTCGGACATGGTCATGCCCGGGGAGATGGACGGGCTGGCCCTGGGCAAGGAGATTCGCGAACGGCGTCCCGACCTGCCCGTGGTGCTGACGACCGGCTACAGCGAGGCGGCCTCGGCCGCGGCGGGGGAGAATTTCCGCCTGCTGCTGAAGCCGTACGGCATCGGCCAGATGGAGGCGGTGCTGGGCGAGGCGATGGCGGCGAAGCAGACCAGGGCCGGTGCGACGGACTCAGGCCCCGATCCGCATTAAACTCTCCAGCATCCGGAGACGCCCATGCGCCAGTCCGCCGCCGAGTCCGCCGCCGTCGCCGTGACCCGCTTCGGTCTGGGCGCCCGTCCCGGCGAGATCGAACGTGTCGCCGCCGACCCGCGCGGATGGCTGGAGGCCCAGGTGAAGTCCGCGGGCGCGCCCAATCCGGCGGGCCGGTTCGTCGCCTCGCCCGAGCGGATGGAGCAACTGCTGGCCTATCGCGCCGAGGCGGAAACGCGTCCGGCGCGGGCGGCGGCCGCGCCGGCCGCGGCCATGGCGCCTGATCCGGCCCCGGCTCCGACCATGGGCGACCCGGCGGCAGAGGCGGCGCTGGCCGCGCGGCGCGACAGCCGCCAGGAGATGACCCGGGACACGGCGCGGGAGTTTCTGGCCCGGGCGCAGATGGGCGCGACGACCGACGCGGGCTTCGCCGAGCGCTGGGCCCTGTTCTGGGCCAACGTCTTCACGACCTCGGCGACCAAATTCCAGTCGGCGGTCTTCATGGGGCCGTTCGAGCGCGAGGCGATCCGGCCGAATGTCTTCGGCAGGTTTGAGGATCTGGCGCTGGCGGCCGAACAGCATCCGGCCATGCTGCTGTATCTGGACCAGGCCCAGTCGGTCGGGCCCGACAGCACGGCGGGCCGGAGGCGAAACGCCGGGCTGAACGAGAACCTGGCCCGCGAGATACTGGAGCTGCACACCGTCGGGGCCGAGGCCGGCTATTCGCAGGCCGATGTGACCGAATTCGCCCGGGCGCTGACGGGGTGGTCGACGCCGACTCCCCGCGACCGGCAGACGGCGGGCGGCGGCGGACCCCGCGCGCGGGCCGTCCGCGCCGCCATGGCCGGGGAGCCGGGGGCCAACGCCTTCGTCTTCCGGCCGGTGGTGCATGAGCCGGGGCCGAGAACGGTGCTGGGCCGGACCTATCCGGCGGGCGGGCGCGAACAGGGCGAGGCGGTGCTGCGCGACCTGGCCCGGCGGCCCGAGACGGCGCGGCGGCTGGCGCGCAAGCTGGCGGTGCATTTCGTCGCCGACGATCCGCCGCAGGGCGTGGTCGACAAGCTGGAGGCGGCGTGGGCGGCGTCGGGCGGCGACCTGGCGGCGGTGGCCCGGGCCCTGATCGCGGCGCCCGAGGCGTGGAGCCCGCAGCCGGTCAAGATGAAGACGCCCTATGATTTCGTGATCTCGACCCATCGGGCGCTGGCGTCGAGCCCGGCGAGCATCCGCATCCTTCAACAGGTTCTGATGTCGATGGGGCAGCCGGCGTTTTCGGCGCCCTCGCCCGAGGGCTGGCCGGACACGGCGGCGGACTGGGCCGGGCCGGACGCCATGGTCAAGCGGCTGGACTGGGCCCAGTCCGTGGCCGCGCGCGCGGCGCCCATGGCCGATCCGAACGCCGTCGCCGCCGGGGCGCTGGGCGCGCGGCTGGGCGAGCGGACGCGCCAGTTCGTGGCCCGGGCGGAGAGCCGGCCCGAGGCCCTCACCCTGTTCCTCATGTCGCCGGAGTTTCAGCGCCGATGACCCGTTCGTTCGAAATCCATCGCCGGCTGCTGCTGGGCGGCGCCCTGGGCGGATTCAGCCTGGCCTTCGCCGGGCGCGCCGCGGCGCAGGACCCTGGAGGGGGCGCGGGGCGGAAGAAGCTGGTCGTCATCATCGCCCGGGGCGCGATGGACGGGCTGTCCGTGGTCGTGCCGCACGGCGATGCGAACTATGTCCCCCTGCGCGGATCCCTGGCCGTGACGGGGGCGCTGGACCTGGGCGGGGGGTTCGGCCTGCATCCGGCCCTGGGCGGGCTGCACGCCCTGCATCAGGCCGGGCAGATGCGGTTCGCGCCGGCCGTGGCCATTCCCGCGCGGGTGCGCTCGCATTTCGACGCCCAGGACGTGCTGGAGAACGGCGGCGAGGGGCTGCGCCGGCAGGACGACGGCTGGCTGAACCGGGCCCTGGCGGCGGCGGGCGGGCGCAGGGGGCTGGCGATCGGGGCGCAGACGCCGCTGATCCTGCGCGGGGCGGCCGAGACCTCCAGCTGGTCGCCGGGCGGGACGGTCACCGGCCAGGACCGGATCGCGGCCCTGCTGCAGGACATGTACGTCGAGGATCCGCTGCTGGGCTCAAGCCTGGCGCGGGGGCTGGAGACCGAGGCCTTGGCCATGACGGCCGGCGACGGGACGCCTGTGCGGCGCAATGACGTCACGGGCCAGGGCAGGGCCGTGGCGCGGCTGATGACGGGCGCCGAGGGGGCCGACGTGGTCGCCCTGTCGGTGGATGGCTGGGACACCCATGCGCGGCAGAACGCCCAGCTGCAGACGCGGCTGGCGGCGCTGGATCAGTTCGTCGGCGGCCTGCGCGAGGGGCTGGGCGCGCAATGGGCCGACACGGTGGCGGTGATCGCGACCGAGTTCGGACGGACGGCGCGGGCCAACGGGACGCAGGGCACGGACCACGGCACGGCCTCGTCCCTGCTGCTGGCGGGCGGGGCGCTGAAGGCCGGCGGGCCGATCGGGGATTGGCCGACGCTGGCGGAGAACCGGCTGTTCGAAGGGCGCGACCTGGCCCCGACGCTGGACGTGCGGTCGGTGTTCAAGGGCGTGCTGCGCGACCATCTGGGCGTCGACCGGGCGGCGCTGGACGCGCGCGTCTTCCCCGGCAGCGCGGGCGAGGCGCCGACGGTGGACGGCCTGGTCTAGTCTTCCTCAAGCGGCGGCAGGCCGGCTTCCTTGCGGGCGGCGGCGGCGGCCTTCTTCTCGGCCTTGGCGGCGGCTTTTTCGGCGGCCTTCTTGGCGTCGGCGCGATCGCGTTCCTGACGCTCGAAACTGTAGTTGGGCTTACGGGCCATTGGAGCCTCTTTCTTTGTTGTCGCGCTGCTTGAGTGCAGGAAGCGCTGCGGGAGCGCCTTGTGTTCCCCAAGGTGGGGCATGCGGGGGGCCGGGGCAACCGCTGACGGTCAGTCGACGGCGATGATCTCCACCGTCTGGCCCGCGACGACGGCCTCGTCGCCGACGGTCTTGCCGATCAGGGCGACGGCGAGGGGCGAGACGTGGCTGACCGAGCCGGCGGCGGGGTCGGCCTCGTCCTCGCCGGTGATGCGCCAGGTCTGGCGGCGGCCGTCCTCGCGCTCGATGGTCACCGAGCCGCCGAAGCGGACGCGGCCGTCGGCCTCGGTCTCGACCAGCTGGGCGGCGGCCCTGCGGGCGGACCAGTAGCGCAGGTCGCGGGTGGCGCGGGCCATGGCGGTGCGGTCGGCCTCGATGTCGCCCTTGGACTGGGCGGCGGAGTAGGCCGCGCGGGCCGAGGCCAGGGCGGCCTCGATCGCGGCCAGGCCCGAGGGCGTGACCAGGTTGGGGTGCGGGGAAATCGGACGGTCGGGAAGATCGGCGGCCGTAGCCTCCAGATCCTCCTCGCGGGTGAAGGCGACGCTCATGGGGGATGAGCGTATGCCAACTGTGCATGTTCCCGGAGTTATTTCTCACCGTGCATCCCGGCGAATGCCGGGATCCAGATCACGAAAGCCGTCGCCTGGAAAAGGGGCGGTTCTGTCTGTCCGTCCATCGAGCCACGCCATCTGGATCCCGGCATTCGCCGGGATGCACGGAAAGGGGTAGTGGGTCGGCATGAGCGACTCACCCAGGACCGTACATGTAATCGGCGCCGGCCCGGCGGGCCTCATGGCGGCCGAGCGGCTGGCGCAGGCGGGGGTGAAGGTGGTGGTGCACGAGGCCATGCCCTCGGCCGCGCGCAAATTCCTGATGGCCGGGCGGGGCGGGCTGAACCTGACGCATTCGGAGGGGATGGACGGGTTCGTCGGGCGGTATGGCGAGGCGGCCGGAACCGTGGCGGCCTGGCTGGAGCGGTTTTCGCCGACGCATCTGATCGGCTGGGCCGAGGGGCTGGGGCAGGCGACGTTCACGGGTTCGTCGGGGCGGGTGTTTCCAAGGGCGATGAAGGCCTCGCCCCTGCTGCGGGCCTGGCTGGCGCGGCTGGACGGGCTGGAGGTGGAGGTGCGGACGCGGTCGCGCTGGGTGGCGCGTCGCGACGGGGCCTGGGTGTTCGGGACGCCGGCCGGCGAAGTCGTCGAGCGGCCCGATGCGGTGGTGCTGGCCATGGGCGGGGCCAGCTGGCCGCGGCTGGGCTCGGACGGGGCGTGGGCGGGGATGCTGGAGGGGGTGGACGTGGCGCCGTTCCGGCCGTCGAACGTGGGCTTCGACGTGGAATGGTCGGAGGTGTTCGCGGAGCGGTTCGCCGGTCAACCGTTGAAACCCGTCGCCATGACGCACAGGGATCAGACGGTGCGCGGCGAGGTGATGCTGACGCGCTACGGGATCGAGGGCGGGGCGGTATACGCCCTGTCGGCCGGACTGAGGGATGCGGTCGAGCGGGACGGGACGGCGGTGCTGACCGTGGACCTGCGTCCCGATCTGTCGGTCGAGGCGCTGGCGGGACGGCTGGCGAAACCGCGCGGCAAGGACAGCGTGACTAACTGGCTGCGCAAGGCGGGCGGGCTGTCGGCGCCGGCGGTCGGGCTGCTGCGCGAGATCCCGGGCGAGCTGCCGGCGGGGTCGGACAAGCTGGCGAAACGGATCAAGGCGGTGCGGCTGACGCTGACGGGGGTGCAGGGGCTGGCGCGGGCGATCTCGTCGGCGGGCGGGGTGAAGCTGGACCAGCTGGACGAGGGGCTGATGCTGAAGGCCATGCCGGGGGTGTTCGCGGCCGGGGAGATGCTGGACTGGGAGGCGCCGACGGGCGGCTATCTGCTGCAGGCGTCGATGGCGTCGGGCGCGGTGGCGGCGGACGGGGTGCTGAGGTGGCTGGCGCGGTGACGCTCGACGCAACGCGCCCGGCGTTCGCTGTCGACGCAAGGCGGATTTCGCGGATCGCCTGAGCTACAGCTGTCCGGGGACGGCATCTGCTTGAGGCGGCCATGGGCCTGAGAAACTATCTGATCGAAGGCGTCTCGGGCGCCGGCAAGACCACGGTGGCCGAGGAACTGCAGCGGCGCGGTTATCACGTCATCCACGGTGATCGGACCTTGGCCTATTCCGGCGACCCGGAAACGGGCGCCGCGCTGGAAGGGCCTGAGGAGGGTGAGACGGACCGGATCCGGTGGCGGCACGAGCACTGGATCTGGGACGTGAACACCGTCAAATCCGTGATTGCCGATCAAGGCCGGGCGCAGACCTTCTTCTGCGGAGGCGCGAGAAATCACCATCACTTCATTCATCTGTTCGACGGGGTCTTCGTCCTCGACATTGACGCCGGGACGCTGAATCTGCGGCTTTCGGGGAGGCCGGAAGACGAGTTCGGAAGAAAACCGGAAGAGCGGCGGCTGATCGCACGCTTGCACGCGACGAGAGAGGATCTGCCGACGGCCGCGGTGAACATCGACGCCACGATGTCAGTCTCCCGCGTTGTCGACGAGATACTCCTGAAGTGCGAACAGGCGGAGCGAGGCGCTGGGCAGGCGCGAGGGTGACGGTCCCTGGTCGAAGAGGCTAGAACGGTCGCATGACCCAGCATCGCACTCTCCTCGCCGCCGCAGTCGCGGCCTTCCTGTCTGCTACGCCCGCCCTGGCCCAGCACGCCGAGGGCGCGCGGCTGAACGAACATGTGCGGGTGCTGGCCTCGGACGAATTCGAGGGGCGCGGGGTGGCGACGCCGGGGGAGCAGAAGACGGTCGACTATGTGGTGAGCCAGTTCCAGGCGCTGGGGCTGGAGCCGGGCGGGCCGGACGGCCAGTGGGTGCAGGCGGCGCAGCTGGGACGGACGCGACAGGACGGACCGGCGACGATCACGGTGTCGAGCGGCGGGCGGACGCGGGCGCTGGAGCGGGGCCCGCAGGTGCTGGTGTCCAGCGACCGGCCGGTGAACCGCATCACGGTGACGGACGCGCCGGTGGTGTTCGCCGGCTATGGCGTCGATGCGCCCGAGCGGAACTGGAACGACTTCAAGGGCGCGGACCTGAAGGGCAAGGTGCTGCTGGTCATCGTCAACGATCCGGACTTCGGCGCGCCCGAGGGGCATCCGGTCAGCGGACGGTTCGACGGCAACGCCATGACCTTCTACGGCCGCTGGACCTACAAATTCCAGGAGGCGGCGCGGCAGGGGGCGGCGGCGGTTCTGGTGATCCACGACACGGCCGGCGCCGGCTATGGCTGGAGCGTGCTGGAGGGGTCGTCGACGGCGCCGAAGTTCGACATCGTCCGCGCCGATCCGGACGCCGAGCGGGTTCCGGCCCAGGGGTGGATACAGGGACCGGTGGCCGAGCAGCTTTTCGCCGATGCGGGGCTGGACTACGCCGCCCTGCGCGAGGCGGCGCGGACGCCGGAGTTCGCGCCGGTGACGCTGGACGGGGTGACGATGTCGATCGACTTCGGCCAGACCGCCGACCGGATCGAGAGCCGCAACATCCTGGCGCGGATTCCGGGCGCGACGCATCCGGAGGAGACGGTGCTGTACGGCGCCCACTGGGACGCCTACGGCCGGGCGACGCCGGTGGGGGACGACGACATCTATAACGGCGCCGTCGACAATGCGACGGGCGTGGCCGGGCTGATCGAGCTGGCGCGGCTGTTCAAGGCGGGCGCGGCGCCGCAGCGGTCGGTGGTGTTCGCGGCCTGGACGGCGGAAGAGGCCGGGCTGCTGGGGGCCGAATACTACGCCGCCAACCCCGTCTGGCCGCTGGAGACGACGGTGGCCAACATCAACATGGACAGCTTCCTGCCGGGAACCGAGGTCTCGCCGCAGATCGTGGTCATGGGGGCGGGCAAGAGCCAGACCGATGCATGGCTGGAGCGGCGCGCGACGGAACAGGGCCGGACCCTGATCCCCGATCCGGCGCCCCAGGCGGGCGGCTTCTACCGTTCGGACCATTTCCCGCTGGCGAAGAAGGGCGTGCCGGCCCTGTTCGGGGCGGCGGGGTTCACGGGGCATAACGCGGCCAGCCGCGACTATGTGGCCAACCGCTATCACAAGCCGTCGGACGAATGGACGCCGGACTGGGTGATGGATGCGGCGGCCGTGGACGTGGACCTGCTGTACGCCGTGGGCCGCGATCTGGCCGACAGCGGCGACTGGCCGGAGTGGAACCCGGGGGCCGAGTTCGAGGCGGCGCGAGCGGCCTCGGCGGGGCGACGGCAGTAGCCGCCGTCACTCACCGCGCAAGGGCGAAGTCCGCGTGGACCTGCACCTCATAGGTGCTGGCGCCCGCGTGGACGGGCGGAGCCGGAGCTACGCTCTGGGCGACGGCGCCGCGCGCGTCGCCGACATACCAGGGGACCGGCGGCTGGCCCGAACCGTCGCGGATGGCGATGACGCGGTCCACCTTGAGACCGGCCGCCGCGGCATAGGCCTCGGCGCGGGCCCGGGCGGCCTTGTAGGCGGCGGCGTAGGCGGCGTTCTTCGCCCGCTCGGGATCGGAGGCGTGCAGGTCGGGGCCGGAGACGACGTTTCCGCCCGCCTCGGTGGCGGCGGAGATCGCGGGGCCCGCCTGCCGGACGTCGCGGATCCGGACCTCGACCATGTTCTCGGCGCGATAGCCGCCGCGGCCAGGCCCGTAGTCGACCCGGCCCAGGGTGACCGAACGCGTCTGGATGTCGTCGGGCTTGACGCCGAGGCGCGCGAGGGCGGCCGAGACGCGCGTCATGGCGGCGTTGTTGCCGGCGCTGGCGGCGGCGGCGGACGGGGCGTTGGTCGAGACGCCGACGGTCAGCCGGGCCTCGTCCGGGCGGGCCTCGGCGCGGCCGGTGGCGGCGACCTGCAGCAACACTTCGTTGGGACGCACGCCGCGAGGATCCGGGGGCTGGGTGCAGCCCGCCAGCAACAACAGCAACAGTCCGATCCGCTTCATGATCCGTCTCCCATGGAAGCCCCATGGGGAGGAGAGGCTGTGAAAGTGGCGGACCCGTGGCGTCGCGCGGCAGGTGACGCAGGCGGTCGGGGCCGGTAGGACGGGACCATGACCAACCTCCCCGACATCCAGGGCGTCTGCCCGCCGCGCCTCGCCGCCGTGAAGGACGCCTTCGCCGCCAATTTCACCGAGGCGCCCGAGGGGCTGAACGAACAGGCGGCGCGGTTCAGCGTCTGCGTCGGCGGCGAGACCGTGGTCGACCTGTGGGCCGGATGGGCGGACGCGGCGAAGACGGTTCCCTATGGTCCGAACACGCTGACGCCGGTGTTCTCGACGGGCAAGGCCGTGATGGCGCTGCTGATCGCCGCGGCGGTGGAGCGGGGCAAGCTGTCGTATGACGAGACCGTCGCGACGCTGTGGCCGGCCTTCGGTCAGGCCGGCAAGGAGCGGGTGACCGTGGCCCAGCTGATGAGCCATCAGGCGGGGCTGCCGGGGTTTGCCGAGACGGTCGATCCGGCCATCTGGTTCGACCGCCAGGCGGTGCTGGACCGGCTGGCGGCCCAGGCGCCGATGTGGCCGCCGGGAACGGCCTCGGGCTATCATCCGATCACCATCGGCTTCCTGGCGGGCGAACTGTTCCGCCTGGCCGACGGGCGCAGCATGGGGACGGCCCTGCGCGAGGATTTCGCCGAACCGTTCGGCCTCGACCTGTGGATCGGCCTGCCCGAGGCGGAGCACGGCCGGGTGGCGGCGCTGCGCAAGCCGGCCTCGGCGCCCGATCTGGGGACCATAGACGCGATCAAGACCTCGGCCTTCCTCGACAAGGGGTCGGCGCCGGGCGGGCGCGGCTCGACCGAGTGGCGGACGATGGAGCTGCCCTCGGCCAATCTGCACGGGACGGCGCTGGATCTGGCGCGGATCATGGGGGTGCTGGCCAACGGCGGGATGATGGACGGGCAGCCGGTTCTGTCGGCGGGCGTGCTGGCGGAAATGCTGCGCGAGCGGATCCACGGCCGCGACAAGGTGGTGCCGTTCGACGTCAGCTGGGCGGCGGGGCTGATGCGCAACGAGGGGCTGCACATCTTCGGGCCGAACCCGACGGCGGTGGGCCACTGCGGCTGGGGCGGCAGCTGCGCCTTCGCCGATGCCGACGCGGGGTTGTCGGGGGCCTATGTGATGACGCGGCAGTCGCCCTATCTGGTCGGCGACCCGCGGGCGCAACGGTTGATCGGGGCGCTCTACGCCGCCCTGTGAGCCCGCTTCGGCGCCGTCAGGCCGCCGATGATCCCCGCCAGGACCGCCAGGGCCGCGCAGGTCAGGATGACCACGCGGAAGGCGGCGTGGAAGGCGCCGGCGGCGGCGGCCTCGAGGTCGGCGCCGGCCATGACGCGGCCCAGCAGGTCGCGGGCGTCGGGACTGTCGGCGCGGGCGACGAAGACGGCGGACAGGACCACCCCCAGCAGGGCCACGGCCAGCAGGCCGGCGACGCGGGCGACGGCGTTGTTGACGCCCGAGGCTATGCCCGTGTGGCCGGGCTCGACCGCGCCCATGACGGCGGCGGTCAGGGGGCCGACGGCCAGGGTCATGCCGATGGCCATCACCGTCATCCCGGCCAGCGGCCCGTCGACATAGCCGGCGCCGGGCCCGGGCAGGGCCAGAAGGGCGAGGCCGGCTCCGGCGAGGATCGGGCCGAGGCTCAGGGACAGGCGGGCGCCGAAGCGGTCGGCCAGCCTGCCGGCGAAACCCGAGAACAGGCCCATGATGAAGGCGAAGGGCAGCATGGCGGCGCCGGCCAGGGTGGCGCTGAAACCCTGCACCCGGATCAGGTCGTAGGGCAGGAAGAACATCGCCCCGCTGAGGGCGAAATAGAGCAGCAGCGTCAACAGGTTGATTCCGCTGAACACGGACGATCGGAACATGTGCAGCGGCATCATCGGATGCGTCTCCCGCGCCTCGGCCCACAGGAAGGCGGCGAGGGCGAGGACGCCGGCGATCAGGCCGCCGATGATGGCGGGATGGGCCCAGCCGAGGTCGGGGGCGGCGGTCAGGCTCCAGGTCAGGGCGCCGAGGCCGGTCATGGCCGCCAACGCCCCCGGCCAGTCGAGGCCGCGGGCGTCGTCGTCGCGGCTCTCGGGCACGGCCCTGAGGGTGACGATGACGGTCAGGAGGGCCAGCGGGATGTTGATCCAGAAGATGAAGCGCCAGTCGGCCTGATCCGCCAGCCAGCCGCCGACCAGGGGCCCGACCATGCCGAAGACGGCGCCCGCCCCGGCCCAGGTTCCGAAGGCCTTGCCGCGCTCGTCGGGTTCGAAGGCCGCGCCGATGACGGCCAGGGCGCCGGGCGTCAGCAGGGCCGCGCCGATCCCCTGGGCCGCGCGTCCGGCGATCAGCAGCTCGACGTTCGGGGCCAGGCCGCAGGCGATGGAGGCGAGGGAGAAGACGCCGACGCCGATCAGGAAGACCAGCCTGCGCCCGAAGCGGTCGCCCGCCGCCCCGCCGATCAGGACCAGGGCGCCGAGGGTCAGCAGATAGGCGTTGGAGACCCACTGCACCGCGGCGGGTCCGGCGCCGAGGTCGCTCTGGATCGCGGGCAGGGCCACGCCCAGGGCCGAGCCGTCGATGAAGGTCAGGCTGGAGCCGAGGACGGTGGCGGCGAGAATCCACCGCTTGCGGGCGGGCGACAATGATTGACCGGCCATGGCGCCCTCCCCGTGGAGTCGAACGCTAGGCCGGTTCCGCGGCGTGCTTCAAGGCCTCGCGCGCGGCGCGATGACGGAAGAAGGCCGCGGCGGCGAAGACCCCGGCGCCGCCCCAGATGAAGGCGAAGCTGATCACGCGCAGGGGCGTCAGGGCCTCTCCGGCCCAGACGCCGACGGCGAACTGGAGGGTGGGGGCGAGGAACTGGATGAAGCCGATGGTCGACAGCGGCAGGCGCCGGGCCGACCAGGCGAACAGGGCCAGGGGCAGGACGGTGGCCGGGCCGTTGGCGAGGGCCCAGGCGGTGTTGACCGGGCTGTCGAAGGCGACGCCGGCGCCGGTGTGCTGAAGCCAGACGACCCAAGCGAGGCCGAAGGGGACCAGCAGCAGGCATTCGACCAGCAGGCCGGCCTGGGCGTCGACGGCCACGCGTTTGCGGATGACGCCATAGCTGGCGAAGCTGAGGGCCAGGACGATGGAAATCCACGGCGGCCGGCCCAGGGCCGCGGTCTGGAAGGCCACGCCGACGGCGGCCAGGCCGATGGCGACCCAGCCCCATTTGTCGATCTTCTCGCGGAACAGCCACAGACCGACGACCATGTTGAGCAGCGGGTTGATGTAGTAGCCGAGGCTGGCCTCCAGCGTCGCTTCATGGGTCGTGGCCCAGACGTAGAGGCCCCAGTTGACGCCGATCAGCAGGGTCGAGACGGTCAACCAGCCCAGGGTCTTCGGAGATGTGAAGACGGCCCGGACCTGCCCGCCCTGGCCAGCGAGGAAGACCAGCAGGCCCGCGACCGCCACGGCCCAGAGGGCGCGGTGGGCGAGGATCTCCAGCGCGTCGAAGCCGACCGCGTGCTGGCCCATGAACAGCAGGGGCATGAAGCCCCACATGACATAGCAGCCGAAGGCGGAGATCAGGGCGGCGCGGGGGGCGGACGGGGCGGCGACGGACGGTGAGGTCATACGGACAATTCTCCGTCCTTCTCCCGTTGGGAGAAGGTGGCCCGAAGGGCCGGATGAGGGTCGGACGGGTGAAGCGGCGAAGCCGCTCCGGAGCGGTCGCCCCTCACCCTTTCGCGCAAGGACGGCGGCTTCGCCGCCGTGCGCTCAAGCCCTCTCCCATCGGGAGAGGGGGCCTTAGACGGTGATCGAGCGATACCCCGAGGCCGGCTTGATCATGCCGGTCTCGTCCAGCAGCTGGGCGATCTGGACGGCGTTGAGGGCCGCGCCCTTGCGCAGGTTGTCGGAGACGATCCAGAGCGACAGACCGTTCTCGACCGTCGGGTCCTTGCGGATGCGGCTGACATAGACGGCGTGTTCGCCGGCGGCGTCGACGGGGGTGATGTAGCCGTCGTGCTCCTGCTTATCGATGACCATGACGCCGGGGGCCTCGCGCAGGATGGCGCGGGCCTCGTCGGGCGAGATGGGACGGTCGAACTCGAGGTTCACGGACTCGGAATGGCCGACGAAGACGGGCACGCGCACGCAGGTGACGGTCAGCTTGATGTCGGGATCGAGGATCTTGTGCGTCTCCTTCCACATCTTGGCTTCCTCGTCGGTGTAGCCGTCGTCGAGGAAGGACCCGATGAAGGGGATGACGTTGAAGGCGATCTGTTTGGGGAACAGCTTGGGACGGGCGTCGCCCAGGCCGTAGATGGCCTTGGTCTGGTTCCACAGCTCGTCCATGCCCGCCTTGCCGGCGCCCGAGACCGATTGATAGGTCGAGACCACGGCGCGCCTGATCTTCGCCGCGTCATGCAGGGGCTTGAGGGCCACGACCAGCTGGGCGGTGGAGCAGTTGGGGTTGGCGATGATGTTCTTCTTCGTCGCCAGCTTGATGTCGTCCGGGTTCACCTCCGGCACGATCAGCGGCACGTCCGGGTCCATGCGGAAGGCGGACGAATTGTCGATGACGATGGGGCCGGCCGCGCCGATCTTTTCGGACCAGGCGCGCGAGGCGTCGCCGCCGGCGCTCATCAGCACCAGGTCGACGGTCGAGAAGTCGAACAGTTCGATGTCCTCGCATTTGATGGTCTTGTCGCCCCAGGACACCTCGACGCCCTTGGACTTGCGCGAGGCGACGGCGTGCATGGTTTCCACGGGGAAGTTCAGTTCCTCGAGGATGTTCAGCATTTCCCGGCCGACGTTGCCGGTGGCGCCTACGACGGCGACGCGATAGCCCATATTGGTGTGTCCTTCGGACGCGCTACGCTCGGCTCGCGGAGCCTCGCTGCTTGAGCGCAGGGTGGTGTGGATCTCCGGCAAAGCCGGAGTGTGGCGTCTATGTGGGCTTTCGCGGGCGCGAAGCAATCGCTTTTCAGCGAGAGCAGGCCCGGCTAAGCCCGAGAACGATGCCCTCACGCATACGCAACGCTTATGACCGTCGTTTGGCCGACGGCCGGCTGACGCCCGATCCCTCGCAGGTCGTGGTCGTCGAGGCCCTGTCGCGGCTGGAGAAGGACCTTCGGAAAAAGGCCCCCCTGGGCGGGCTGTTCGGCCCGAACGACGTGCGCGGCGTCTATCTGTGGGGGCCGCCCGGGCGGGGCAAATCCATACTGATGGACCTGTTCTACGCCTGCGCGCCCGAGCCGCGGAAGACGCGGGCCCATTTCCACGCCTTCATGGCCCGGGTGCACGAGCTGATCGGCCAGTGGCGCAAGGGCGACGCCCGGACGCGCAAGCGGGTGTTCGGCCAGTCGAAGGGGGACGATCCCATCAAGCCTGTTGCGGAGCTGATCGCGTCCGAGGCGCGGCTGCTGTGTTTCGACGAGCTGCAGGTCACCGACATCGCCGACGCCCTGATCCTGGGCCGGCTGTTCGAGGCCCTGTTCGAGCAGAATGTGGTGCTGGCGGTGACGTCGAACCGGGCGCCGGACCAGCTGTATCTGAACGGGATCAACCGCGAGCTCTTCGTCCCCTTCATCGACATGATCGAGGAGAAATGCGTCGTGGTCAGCGTGTCCGGCGCGCATGACTGGCGGCTGGACCGGCTGATGGGGGACCGGGTCTGGTTCACCCCGGCCGACGCCGACGCGCGGGCGGCGTTCGAGGCGCTGTGGGAGGATCTGAAGGGCGACCAGGCCGAATGTCCGGCGCATCTGAAGGTCACGGGCCGGGACGTGGTGATCGAGCGCACCGACGGCGGGCTGGCGCGGGCGACCTTCGCCTGGCTGTGCGGGACGGCGCTGGGGCCGCAGGACTATCTGGCCATCGCCGAGCGGTTCCACACCCTGTTCGTCGAGGACGTGCCGGTGCTGGGGCCCGCCAACCACCATGAGGCGCGGCGGTTCGTGACCCTGGTCGACGCCCTGTACGAGGCGGGGACGCGGCTGGTGGCCCTGGCCGAGGCGGCGCCCGAGGCCCTGTATCAGAAGGGAGTCGGGGCGTTCGAATTCGAGCGGACGGTGTCGCGCCTGAACGAAATGTCGGGCGCGGAGTGGCTGGCGCGCGAAAGAACGGCGTAAGGTCGGCCACAATTCCGCTGGGCCCGTGGGCCCACAGTTCGCGATCCTCCGGAGATTTCCATGCGCCTGCCCGTCCTGTTCGCCGTTCTCGCCCTCGGGGCCGCCTCGCCGGCCCTGGCCCAGACGCCGGCGCCCGCGCCCGCCGCCCCGGTCGCCGCGACCAAGGGGGTGGTCGTCGCCGACGCCCGGACCTGGCTGATCGGACTGGGCGGTTCGGTGGCCGAGCCGACGGCGAACCAGGGCGCCCAGACCCTGACCATCGCCGACCAGCCGCTGCCGTGGACCCTCACCTTCTACAACTGCGCGGGCGCGGGCCTGTGCGACGACGTGCAGTACAGCGCGGTCTTCTCGGGCCCGATCACGGTCGAGCAGATCAACGCCTGGAACCGCGACAACCGCTATCTCAAGGCCTTCTTCGTCCCGGGCGCGACGCCGGACGCGGCCGGGGCGGTGGCCCAGTACGACGTGGTGCTGACCTCGACCGGCACGGAGCAGCTGCAGGAGCCGACCGTGATCTGGCTGCAGATGCTGCGCCAGTTCGCGCAGACCCTGGCCCAGGCGGCGGCCCCGGCGGCTCAGTGACCAGCGCTCAGGACGGACGTTTGCGGGCTCGGGTCAGAATGTAACCGGCGATCAAGGCTACGATCGGAGGCAGCCACCACCACTCGAGAACCGACCCCGCGACTACGGCCAGGGCCACGACGGCGGCCAGTGGAATGAACCAGGGATTCATGGATCTCCCTCAGGGTCTCGAACACCTCTTGCCGAGGCTAACACGGTCCCCTGGTCCAACCCAATCGGGAGTTGATCGAGCGCGTCGACTTCAGGCCTTCGCACCGAGGCGGGCGAGCAGGTCGTCCAGCTGGGCGAACTGTTCGGCCAGGCCTTCCTCGGCGCCGTGACCGGCCTCGAAGGCTTCCTTCGACGGATAGAGTTCGCGCACCGTCAGGAGCGTCTTTCCGTCCCTAGCCTCGAAGGTGACCGTGGTCACGGCGCCGTCTTCCTCTTCCTCATTCGTCCAGACGAGGCGCGAGGGCGGGGTGACCTCGAGGTATTTGCCGAAGAAGGCGAAGGCCGAGGCCTCGTCCTGGCCGAAGGCGAGCCGGTAGCCGCCGCCGGTGCGGACATCCATCTCGCACGACAGCAGGGGCACGCCGAGCGAACCGGGCGCCCACCATTGTTTCATCAGCTCGGGCGTGGTCCAGGCCTCGAAGACGATGCGCGGCGGGGCGTCGAATGTGCGGGTGACGACCAGCTCCCGGTCCGAGGTTCGTTCAATCTTCGTGGGGTTGGTCATGGGTCTGCTCCCTGAGTTTCAAATTCTCGACGACCTGGTCCAGCGCCTCGAAGCGCTGAGCCCAGACCTGGCGATAGGCCTCGATCCATGCGGCCTCTTCCTCGAGCCGGCGCCGGCCCAGCCGGCACCGCCGCACGCGCCCGATCTTCTCGGTGGTGACGAAGCCCGCATGCTCCAGCACGCCGACGTGCTTCTTCATGCCCGTCAGGGTCATGTGGAATTTGTCGGCCAGCTCGGTGATCGAGGCGTCCGACCGTCCCAGCTGTTCCAGAACGCCGCGCCGGGTGACGTCGGACAGGGCGGAGAAGGAGGCGTCGAGGCGGGCTTGTGAACACTGAACCATGTGGCTCAGTATTGATGCGGCGGGCGGCGCCGTCAAGGGCGCGCGATAAATCCGGCGATCGGCGTTCGGCGTGCTAGCGTGACGAATGATCACCCTGTTCATCGCCGCCCTGCTCTCCGGTCAGGACTACAACGACCCCGCCAATCGTTGCGCCAACCCCATGAACGGGGTGGACGTCAGCGCCTGCATGGACATGTTGCTGAACGCCGGGACGGCGCGAATGAATGTGTATCTGGCGGCGGCGAGCGGGACCTTCGCGGGCCGCAAATCGGAGTCAGGTCAGGATTTCGCCGCGGCCCTGGCGGAGAGCCAGACGCAGTGGGAAGCCCATGCCGACGCGGCCTGCGGCCTGGTCCGGGACGCGTCCGGCTATGCCGAACAGGGCTGCCGGATCGAGCTGACGCAGGAGCGGACCCTCCATCTGTGGACCTATTTCCTCGTCCCGGAGGACGGTCCCGCAATCCTCGATCAGCCCGAGCCGATCATGGTCGAGGCCCCTCCCGAAGAGGCGGGCGAAGCCGAAGAATGAAAAAGGCCCCGGATCGCTCCGGGGCCTTCGTCATATAGTGCGGTCCGCGCTCAAGCAGCGAGCGACCGCGTCGCGAGCGGTAGCGCCCTTAAGCGAGGCTGCCGTCGATGTCCTTGCAGGCCTGGATCAGGCCGTTCACGGACTCGACCGACTTGGCGAACATGGCCTTTTCGTCGTCGTTGGTGGTGAACTCGACCACCTTCTCGACGCCGCCGGCGCCGATCAGGGCGGGGACGCCGACGTAGAGGTCCTTGAGACCGTATTCGCCCGACAGCCAGACGGCGCAGGGCAGGACGCGCTTCTGGTCCAGCAGATAGCTCTTGGCCATGGCGATCGCGCTTTCGGCCGGGGCGTAGAAGGCCGAGCCGGTCTTCAGCAGGGCGACGATCTCGCCGCCGCCCTTGCGGGTGCGGTCGACGATGGCGTCGAGTTCGGCCTGGCTGAGGAAGCCGGCCTTGACCGCGTCGGGCAGGGGCAGGCCGCCGATGGTCGAGTGGCGCACCATCGGCACCATGTCGTCGCCGTGGCCGCCCAGGGTCCAGGCGTGGATGTCTTGAACCGAGACGCCGGTCTTTTCGGCGAGGAAATACGCGAAGCGTGCCGAGTCGAGCACGCCGGCCATGCCGACGACCTTCTCCTTCGGCAGGCCCGAGAATTTCTGCAGGGCCCAGACCATGGCGTCGAGCGGGTTGGTGATGCAGATGACGAAGGCGTTCGGGGCGTGCTGCTTGATGCCCTCGCCGACGGCCTTCATGACCTTGAGGTTGATGCCGATCAGGTCGTCGCGGCTCATGCCCGGCTTGCGCGGCACGCCGGCGGTGACGATGCAGACGTCGGCGCCCGCGATGTCGGCGTAGTCGTTGGCGCCCTTCAGCGAGACGTCCGTGCCGATCACGGCCGTGGCCTCGGCGATGTCCAGCGCCTTGCCCTGGGGGGTGCCTTCGGCGATGTCGAACAGGATGACGTCGCCCAGCGCTTCACGCGCCGCCACATGGGCCAGGGTGCCGCCGATCATGCCGGCGCCGATAAGGGCGATCTTCGCGCGAGCCATAGGTGTCGTCTCCGGGAGAATGGATCTTTGCGGTTGCGAACCGCGGTCGGGCGGGGTCTAGACCCGGGAGCGCGGGCCTGCAACCGTGACGCTGCGTCACCGGAGCACCCATGGCCCGCCTGCCTGAATCCCGTCCCGAATTCGTCGCCGCCGAAGATACGCCCGCCGACCTGATCACCGTCGTGGACGAGACCACGGTGCGGGCCGAGGTCGAGGCCTGGCGGGCGAAGGTGCTGAAACGGCCGGGCCTGTGGGACAGGGCGACGCGCGGGACCCAGGAGCGGATCAACAGGATCATCCCCGAGCGGGTCCACGCGATCATCACCGCCGGCGTCGAGGCGATGACGAAGGGGATATTGTTCGGCTCGGACCTGATCCAGGCGCGGCCGCGGGCCGAGGGATCGCTGGCGGCGCGCGAACGGCGGGCGCGGGAGATGATCAAGGTCTATCGCAACACGGCCAGCGTGGAGGGCGGGGTCGCCGGGGCGGGCGGCTTCGTGCTGGCGGCGGCGGACTTTCCGGCCCTGATGGCGATCAAGGTGCGGATGCTGGGCGACGTGGTCGGCGCATACGGCTGGGGCGGGGACACGGTGCGCGAGCGGCTGTTCGTGCTGCACATCTTCCACCTGGCCTTCGCCAGCGCCAAACGCCGGCCCGAGGCCCTGGCCGAGCTGGAGCGCTGGATCGCCGGCGCGGATCAGCCCGAGGCGATCACCGGGTACGACTGGCGGAAGTTCCAGATCGAGTACCGGGACTACATCGACCTGGCCAAGATGGCCCAGTTGATCCCCGTCGTCGGCGCGCCGATCGGGGCGGTGGTCAACTGGCGGCTGGTCGACCGGCTGGGCGAGACGGCGATGATGGCCTGCCGGATGCGGTGGATGGCGGAGGCGGACGGCTAGAGTTCGGCCAGCAGCAGTCTCGCCGCCGTCTCCGCGCCGTCGGGCCGGATCGCGCCGGACAGGGCGGCGGCGCGGGCGCAGGTCTCGGGGGCGAGGGCGATCTCGAGGGCCGCCGTCAGGGACTCAAGGGTCGGGGTCGCGCCCTCGTGCGCCGCGCCGACGCCGAGGCCGGCGATGCGCTCCGCCCAGAAGGGCTGGTCGACGATCTGGGGGACGACGGCTTGGGGCGCGCCGGCGCGGGCGGCGGCGGCGGTGGTGCCCGCGCCGCCGTGGTGGACGACCGCGGCCGTGCGGGGGAACAGGGCCTGCTGGTTGACGTCGCCGGTCAGGAAGACGTCGGCGCCGTCGTCGATCGGTTCGGCCTCGACCCAGCCGCGGGCCAGGACCACGCGGCGGCCCTGCGCCCGGGCGGCCTCGACAGCGATGCGGGCGGCCTCGCGCGTGGACGGCAGGGCGATGCTGCCGAAGCCGACGTAGACGGGCGGGCTGCCGGCCTGGAGGAAGGTCTCCAGATCGGCGGGCAGGGGACGCGCATCCGGCAGGATCCACGCCCCGGTCTGGACGGCGTCGGTCAGGTCCGTCGGCTCCCACGGCCACAGGACCGGATCGGAGGCCAGCAGCGGGCGGTCGGTGAAGACGTGGTCGCGGATGTTGTCCACGGCCGGCAGGCCGAGGGCGGCGCGCTGGCCGTTCACGGCCTCTCCGAACAGGGCGTTCATGGCCGCGATGTTCAGTTTCCACAGGGCGCGCGGGTCGGTCGTCTCCGGGGGGTGCGGGTGGCCCGGATAGGGGAAGGGCCGGTGATGGTCCGAGGGCAGGAACAGGGGGCAGAGGGCGACGTGCCGGTAGGCCAGTCCCCTGACTTCGGCCACGCATCGGGCGGCGGCGGCCGAGGGCATCAGCCCGGTGGCCACGACGGCGTCGCAGCCGTCGGCGGCCGCGTCGATGGCTTCGTACTGCGCCCCGATCATCCGGGCGGCGTGCCGGGAAATTCCGTCGGCGGGCCGCGCCTTCGCCGCCTCGATCCATTCGCGCACGGGGGTGAAGGCCGGGGCCAGGGGAACGCCGGCGCGGGCCAGCAGGTCGACGAACTCCTGATCCGGCGGGGCCGACACGATGGCCTCGGCGCCCAGCGATTTCAGCGCGACGGCCAGCCCGACCAGGGGTTCGACATCGCCGCGGGACCCGTAGGTCGACAACAGGATACGCATTCGGGCAGGCCCTCCTTCGTTCAAGGGCTCCGCAGTCTGCGCATAAAAAGCCGGGCGCCAATTCTTGAACGAAATTGTTTTGACCCCAACTCCGGTCTGGCCGGAGGGCGAGGAGTCCGGCGAGTCCGCAATGTCCGCTGTTTTCGGGCGGCCTCGCCTGCGACCGTCTCTGATAACTTCAGCTATTCCTGATCACAAAGTTTATCGATTTCCTTTGTCTGGAATGCAGGCATAGGCTCCCTCCAATCGCGCCCGTAGCGCAGGAGGAAATCATGGACGGACAAGCCGGCGGCCCCACTCCCCTGAACGATCCGAAGAAGGAGCCCGCGGCGCTGCGATCGCTGCTTGGGCGCACCAACCGCGACTGGTGGCCGAACCAGCTGGCCATCGACATCCTGCATCAGCACGGGCGGACCGGAGACCCGATGGGCGACGGGTTCAACTACGCCCGGGCCTTCAAGTCGCTGGACTATGCGGCGGTCAAGCGCGACCTGACCGCCCTGATGACCGACAGCCAGCCGTGGTGGCCGGCGGACTATGGCCACTACGGGCCCTTTTTCATCCGCATGGCCTGGCACTCGGCCGGCACCTATCGGACCGGAGACGGGCGCGGCGGGGCGGGCTCCGGACAGCAGCGGTTCGCGCCCCTGAACAGCTGGCCGGACAACGGCAACCTCGACAAGGCGCGGCGCCTGCTGTGGCCGATCAAGCAGAAATACGGGGCCAGCCTGTCGTGGGCCGACCTGATGATCCTGGCCGGCAATGTCGCCATCGAGAGCATGGGCGGGCCGGTGTTCGGCTTCGGCGGCGGCCGGGCCGACGTCTGGGAGCCCGAGAAGGACGTCTACTGGGGCACCGAGGAGCACTGGGTGGGCGAGGAAGGCAATGAGACCCGCATCCAGCCCGAGAAGGAGATGGCGCTGGAGAGCCCGCTGGCGGCGATCCAGATGGGGCTGATCTATGTGAACCCCGAAGGTCCCGGGGGCGTGCCGGACGCCCTGCAGTCGGCCCGCGACATCCGCGAGACCTTCGCCCGCATGGGAATGAACGACGAGGAGACGGTGGCCCTGACCGCCGGCGGCCACACCTTCGGCAAGGCCCACGGCGCGGGCGACGCCAAGAAGGTGGGTGTTTCGCCCGAGGGCGCGGACATCGCCCAGCAGGGGCTCGGCTGGATCTCCGGCCACGAGAGCGGCATGGGCGACCACACCATCACCTCGGGGATCGAGGGCGCCTGGACGCCGACGCCGATCACCTGGGACATGGACTATTTCAACATGCTGCTGGACCACGAGTACGAGCTGACCCGCAGCCCGGCCGGCGCGAAGCAGTGGCACCCGGTGGGCGATCCGCTCGAGACCCTGGCGCCGGCCGCCCATACGCCGGGCAGGCGGGTGCCGACGATGATGACCACCGCCGACATGGCGATGAAGGTCGACCCCAAATACCGTCAGGTGATGGAGAAATTCCGCGCCGACCCGGCCTATTTCGCCGACGCCTTCGCCCGGGCCTGGTTCAAGCTGTGCCACCGCGACATGGGGCCCAAGGTCCGCTACCTCGGGCCTGAAGTGCCGGCCGAGGACCTGATCTGGCAGGACCCGATCCCGCAACGGACGGGACCGGTCATCGGGGCCGCCGATATTTCGGCGCTGAAGCAGGCGATCGCCAACTCGGGCCTGACCGTGGCCGAACTGGTGCGGACCGCCTGGGCCTCGGCCGTCACCTATCGCGGCTCGGACCATCGCGGCGGCGCCAATGGCGGACGCATCCGGCTGGCCCCGCAGAAGGACTGGGACGTCAACGAGCCCGAGAAGCTGGCGCGGGTGCTCAGGGTCTATGAGGACATCAAGGCGGCGTCGGGGATGAATGTCTCCATCGCCGACCTGATCGTGCTGGGCGGCTCGGTCGGGATCGAACAGGCGGCGAAGGCGGCCGGCCGGTCGATCGAGGTCGAGTTCACCCCGGGCCGCACCGACGCCAGCCAGGAGCAGACCGACGTCGAGGGCTTCGCGGTTCTGGAGCCCAAGGCCGACGGCTTCCGCAACTATCTGCAGGTGCGGTTCAATGTGCCGACCGAGGAACTGCTGATCGACCGGGCGCAGCTGCTGGGGCTGACGGCGCCCGAGATGGCGGTGCTGGTCGGCGGCTTGCGCGTGCTGGGCGTCAACCACGGCGCGTCGAAGCACGGCGTCTTCACCGACCGGCCCGGACAGCTGACCAACGACTTCTTCGTCAATCTGCTGGACATGCGGACAGGCTGGAAACAGGTCGACGACAGCGGCGACGAGACCTTCGTCGGCTCGGACCGCATCACCGGCGAGCGCCGGTGGACCGCGACCCGGACCGATCTGGTGTTCGGCTCCAATTCGCAGCTGCGGGCCCTGTCCGAGGTCTACGCCTCGGCCGATGCGGGCGAGAAATTCGTGCGCGACTTCGCGGCGGCCTGGACCAAGGTGATGAACGCCGACCGGTTCGACATCACCCTGAACGAGGAGTTCGGCGCGGCGGCGGTGTAGGCGCGGTTGTCCTTCGCGGCCTTCGGGCCGCGAAGGCGCGCATAGGATAGTTGGATGACCATGGCTTTCGGCATAGCGACCGCCTATGTCGGGCGCATGCTCCCCACCCTGCGACAGCTCCAGTATCTCAAGCTCCTGGCCGAGCACGCCTCGTTCAGCCGGGCGGCCGAGGCGGCCCACGTCAGCCAGCCGGCCTTGTCGGCCGGGGTGCAGGAGCTCGAGAAGATCCTCGGCGCTCCGGTGGTCGAGCGGACGCGCGGCAATGTCCAGCTGACGGCGGTCGGGGCCGAGGCCGTGCGGCGGGCCGAGGACGTGCTGGCCCGCACCGAGGATCTGGTCGAGGCGGCGAAGAACGCCGGCAAGCCGCTGTCGGGGCGATTCCGGCTGGGCGTCATTCCCACGGTCGCGCCCTTCCTGCTGCCGACGAAACTGCCGGGGATCAGGCTGGCCTATCCGGGCCTGCGGCTGTTCATCCGCGAGGATCTGACGCCGCGGCTGATCGCGGGGCTGAAGGCGGGGCAGCTGGACGCCGCGGTGATCGCCCTGCCCTACAGCGCCAGCGGCGTGGACCACGCCCGCATCGGCGACGACGAGATTCTGGCGGCGGCGCCTGTGGGCCATGCGCTGGCGGGGACCGGCCCGATCCCGGCGGGTTCGCTGAAGGCCGAGGACCTGATCCTGCTCGAGGACGGCCACTGCCTGCGCGACCAGGCGCTGGCGGCCTTCGACATCGACCCGCCCAAGGGGGACGACGTCTTCGCGGCGACCAGCCTGCATACCCTGGTGCAGATGGTCTCGGCGGGTCTGGGGGTCAGCTTCCTGCCCGAGATGGCGGTGCGGGCGGGACTGGCCGACATGCCGGGCGTGGTGGTGCGGCCGATCGCGGCCAAGGCGCCGCGGCGCGAGATCGTGGTGGCGTGGCGCACGGGCTCCAGCCGGGCGGCGGAGGCGAAGCTGCTGGCCGAGGCCCTGGCCCTGGATTGAGCGGGATCATTACGACTCCGTAAGGTGCGCCCGGGCGGGCCGCTGATAGGGTCCCTCGGCCCGGTGCGTCGGGCTTTCGGAGCCCCGTCCATGAAGTCCCGCCTGATCCTGACTGCCGCCGCCTCGGCCCTGCTGTTCGGCCTGCCCGCGGTCGCCCCCGCCGTCGCCCAGACGGCCCCCGCCGCCACGGTGGCCGTGCCGCCGCTGGGCTTCGTCGAGCGGACCCTGCCCAACGGGCTGAAGGTCTACACCGCGCGGGATGCGTCGACGGCAAACGTCACGGTGCAGGTCTGGTACAAGGTCGGGTCCAAGGACGATCCGGCCGGGCGTTCGGGCTTCGCCCACCTGTTCGAACACCTGATGTTCAAGGCGACCAAGAATTTCCCCGACGAGACCTTCGACCGCCTGACCGAGGACGTGGGCGGGAACAACAACGCCTTCACCTCGGACGATGTGACGGCCTATCACGAGACCATTCCGGCCAATCACCTGCAGCGCCTCCTGTTCGCCGAGGCGGACCGGATGAGCTCGCTGGTCGTCGGCGACGAGGTGTTCAAATCCGAGCGCGCGGTGGTGCAGGAAGAGTACCGCCAGGGCATTCTGGCCAATCCGTACGGCCGGCTGTTCGGCGTGTTCGAGCCGGCCACCGTCTATCAGGAAAGCCCCTATCGCCGGACGACCATCGGCTCGATCGAGGATCTGGACGCGGCGACGCTGGAGGACGTGCGGCGGTTCCACGCCACCTACTACCGGCCCGACAACGCCTATCTGATCGTGGCGGGAAACTTTGATCAGGCGCAGCTGGACGGCTGGATCGACCGGTATTTCGGCGCCGTCGCCAATCCGACGCGTCCGATGCCGGCCAACAACGTCGTCGAGCCCGAGCCCGCGGGGCCGCGCGAGGTGACCGTCCATGCGCCCAACGTGCCCCTGCCCGCCGTCATGCTGGCTTGGCCGACGGTGAAATACGCCGACCCGGACCGCGCGGCCCTGACGGTGCTGGACGGCATTCTGTCGACCGGCGAGAGCTCGCGACTGTATCGCTCGATGGTCTATGAGCAGGAGATCGCGGCGCAGATCGGCTCATCGCCCGACATGAAGCAGCAGGCCGGCCACCTGACCGCCTACGCCATCATGGCCGACGGCCATACGGCGGACGAGGGCGTCGCCGCCCTGAACGCAGAGATCGCCCGCTTCCGCGACGAGCCGGTCACCGAGGCCGAACTGGCAGAGGCCAAGAACGAGCTGGTCGCCGACGCCCTGCGCAGCCGCGAGACCATCGACGACCGCGCGAACGTGCTGGGCTCGGCCCTGATCGGGACAAACGGCGACGCCTCGGCCGCCGACCGCGAGATCGCCGACATCCAGGCCGTGACCGCCGCCGACGTGCAGCGCGTGGCGCGGCGCTATCTGACGCCGCAGCGCGCCTCGACGATCCGCTATCTGGCCGCGGACGAGGCGCATCCCGTGACGGAACAGAACACCGCCGTCGACGCGCCGGTGCGGGTCGCCGACCTGGCGCCCGTGGGCGAGATCTTCACCCTGCTGCCCGAGGCCGAACGCGCCCGCATGCCAGAGCCGGGCGCGGCGGTGTCGCCGGCGACCCCGGCCATCGCCGACTTCCGCCTCGACAACGGCCTGCGCGTGCTGGTGGCGCCCAAGAGCGGCCTGCCGCTGGTCTCGGCCCGTCTGAGCTTCGACGCCGGTTCGGCGGACGAGGCGGCGGGCAAGGCCGGGGCGGCGGCCATGACCGCCAACCTGCTGACCCAGGGCACGGCCACGCGCTCGGCCCCGCAGATCGCCACCGAGATCGAACAGCTGGGGGCCAATGTCGGCGCCGGGGCCGGTCCGGACTTCACCAATGTCTTCGCCAATTCGCCGGCCAACGTCTTCCCGCAGACGGTGGCCCTGATGGCCGATCTGGTGCGCAATCCGGCCTTCGCCGAGGAGGAGCTGGACCGCCAGCGGACCCAGACCCTGGACGGTCTGAAGGTGGCGCTGAGCACGCCCGGACAGGTGCTGAGCCAGGCCGTCGGCCGCGTCGTCTACGGCAATGCGCCGTACGGCTCGCCGGGCGTCGGCACGGTGACCTCCCTGCCGTCGATCACGCGCGACGACATCGTCTCCTTCCACGCCTCGCGCTATCGCCCTGAGGCGGCGACGCTGGTGTTCTCGGGCGACATCACTGAGGCCCAGGCCCGGGCGCTGGCCCAGTCGGCGTTCGGCGACTGGGCGCCGGCGGGACGGGCCGCCGCCCCGACCGCCTCGCCCGCCGGCCAGGCCGTGGCGCCGCGCGTCATCGTCATCGACCAGCCGGGCGCCGGACAGGCGGCGGTGGCCGTGGCCATGCGCAGCGTGCCGCGCGCGACCGAGGACTATTTCCCCCTGACCCTGGGCAACACCCTGCTGGGCGGCAGCTTCACCTCGCGCCTCAATCAGGAGATCCGCATCAAGCGCGGTCTCAGCTATGGCACGCGATCGTCGCTGGGCGTCCGGCGCGACACGGGGGCCTTCGTGGCCTCGGCCCAGACGCGCAACGACGCGGCGCCCGAGGTGGTCGACCTGATCCTGGCCGAGGTGGCCCGTCTGGGCGCGACCGCCCCGACCGAGTCGGAGATCACCACCCGTCAGGCGATCCTGACCGGCGCCTTCAGCGACTCGCTGGAGACGGTGGACGGGCTGGGCGGGCTGGTCGCGAGTCTGGCGCTGTACGACCTGCCGATGAGCGAGCTGGCGGCCTATGTGAACAACGTCGAGGGCGTCACCGCCGCCGACGTCCAGGCCGCCTTCGCCCGCCATGTGCCGGCGGACCGGTCCAGCATCGTGGTGGTGGGCGATGCGTCGAAATTTCTCGATGCGCTGCGGGCGAAGCATCCGAACGTGGAGGTCATTCCGCTGTCGAGCCTGAACCTGGACAGCGCGGCGTTGCGGTAATCAGGCGGACAGGCAGACGACCTGCGCCACCCGCAGCTCGCGACGCAGGTCGTCGGCGACGAGGCCGTAATTGTCGATGGTGAGACGGCGGCCGGTCAGGGGCTCGTCGGCGGTCTGAACGCCGCGGATGGCGGGGCCGAAGGTGTCGGGCGAGGTGGTGTAGATCCGGCCGCGGCGCGGGCTTTCGGCGATGGTGACGCCGATGGCGCGGCCCTGACGGTCCAGCACCGGCGCGCCGGACAGACCCGCCAGCGTGCCGCCCAGACCCTCCGTGCGGCCGACCTCGGCCCAGGCGAGGATGGGCTCGTCCCGCTGGCCCCGGCCGCGCACCTTCAGGGTTTCGCGGCCCAGAAGGCGCGAGGTGACCTCGCCCGCCCGGGCTTGCGGATAGCCGGGATGGAAGGCGCGCTGGCCGGCGCGCAAGCCCTGGACGCTCGAGACCGGCACGGCGTCGGCGCCGCCCTGGGTCAGCAGCACGGCGATGTCGGCGCGGGGCGCCAGACGCACGTCGGCCGCCACGGCGCGGCCTCCGCCGACGAGGATGGCGGGGCGGCGGCAGCCTTCGACGACATGGCGCGCCGTCACCCAGCGGCCGTCGCGGGAAATCGAGAAGGCCGTGCCGGACGCCGGCTGGAACGGAATGTCGGGCGCGTGGACCGTGACCGCGGGATCGAAGGGGGTGATGGGGCCCAGCAGGGCGCCCTCGATCTCGTCGGGCGGCGGCGGCGCGGGCGGGGCGTCGGCGTTCTCGCGGCGTTGCAGCGAGAGGAACAGGAGGGCGCCGAGAACCGCCGAATAGATCAGCCAGTCGGGCGGGCGCGGGAGGGTCATGGCGTCAGCCGGTCAGGGCGGCGGCGAGGATCAGGGCGGTCGAGATCTTGGCCCCGACCAGGAGGACGGCGGCGGCGACCTCGCCCTCGCGGATGCGCTGGGGCAGGCCGCTCAGGATCATGTCGACGATGCGGAAGGCCAGCAGCTGGATCACCACGGTGGCGACGCCCCACAGGGCGATGTCCTTGATCGAGGTCGAGACGCTGAGGCTGACCGCCAGCGGAATGGCCAGGCCGACCAGGACGCCCGAGAAGGCCACGGCCGCGGCGGCGTTGCCCTGACGGATCAGGGCGATCTCCTTCCACGGGGTGAACAGGGCGTAGACGACCGCCCCGCCCAGCATCAGGGCCAGGGTCACGCCCAGGTGCGCCATGGTGGTGGGGAAGCCGGTCGCGAAGGCCTGGACCTCGGCGCTGTCGAGCAGGGTGGAGAGGGACGGCGAGTCCATGGTGATCCGGGGTCAGAAGGTTGCCGACGATTGCCCGGTTTTCGCCCCAATCCGCAAGCGCGACGGCGCCACAGTGCATCACGAATCTTGTCGCGATGTAACCGGAGGTTAGGCGGCTTCGATCGCGCCTTCGACGGAAGCCTGTTCGGCCTTGCGCAGGGTGGAGGCGCGGACCTTCTCGCTTTCGGACTTCAGCTGGCCGCAGGCGGCGAGGATGTCGCGGCCGCGCGGGGTGCGGATGGGCGAGGCGTAGCCGGCCTTGTTGAGGATGGCCGCGAACCGCTCGATCGTCTTCCAGTCCGAGCACTCATAGTCCGTGCCGGGCCAGGGGTTGAAGGGGATCAGGTTCACCTTGGCGGGAATGCCCTCGATCAGCTTCAGCAGGGCGCGGGCCTCGTCGGGGCTGTCATTGACGCCCTTCAGCATCACATATTCGAAGGTCACCCGGCGGGCGTTGGAGATGCCCGGATAGGCGCGGATGCCGGCCATCAGCTGTTCGAGATCGTACTTCTTGTTCAGCGGCACCAGGACGTCGCGCAGGGCGTCGTTGGTGGCGTGCAGGCTGATCGCCAGCATGGCCTGGGTGCGGGTTCCCAGGGCGTCCAGCTGGGGCACCACGCCCGAGGTCGAGACCGTGATCCGGCGGCGCGACAGGGCGATGCCCTCGTTGTCCGAGATGATGTCGATCGCGTCCGAGACGTGGTCGAGATTGTACAGGGGCTCGCCCATGCCCATGAAGACGATGTTGCTGAGCCGGCGGTCTTCCTTGGGCGACGGCCATTCGTTCAGGTCGTCGCGCGCCACCTGGACCTGGGCCACGATCTCGGCGGCGGTCAGGTTGCGGACCAGCTTCTGGGTGCCCGTGTGGCAGAAGGTGCAGTTCAGGGTGCAGCCGACCTGGGACGAGACGCACAGGGCGCCGGCGCGGCCCACGTCGGGGATGTAGACGGTCTCGATCTCGATGCCCGGGGCGGTGCGGATCAGCCATTTGCGGGTGCCGTCCTTGGACACCTGACGCTCGACGATCTCGGGGCGGGCGAGGGTGAAGGCCTCGGCCAGTTTCGCCTGCGTATCCTTGGCGATGTTGCTCATCGCGGCGAAGTCGGTGACGCCGTAGTGGTGGATCCAGCCCCAGACCTGACTGGCGCGCATCTTCGCCTTCTCGGGGGGGCAGATGTCGGCGTCGATCAGCGCCTGACGCAGCCCCGCGCGCGTCAGCCCCGAGAGGTTGACGGGAGCCGCCGGTTTTGCGGCCGCGGACGTGCGCGAAAGGTCGAGCGTGAGGCTCAAGGGGATCAGTCCTGCAGGAGAGGGAGGCGGGGCTTATACCACAGATCGGGAAGGATTTAAGGCAGGGAGACCGCGGCCTCAGTCCTCCGTATAAACCCAGTCGGCCGGCAGGGCATTCCAGGCGGTGTCAGGAAACCGGCGAGCCATCCGCTCCTTCCCTCGGCGGACGCGTAGAATCGGGCCTTCCAGGGGCTGCTCCCACGCCGGATCGAAATCGGCAGGAAGTCGACCGGGAATGTGCCACGCGGCGTCCCACGCAGCCATGACCTCCAGCGACTGAATGGTCGGATCGTCGGCCCGGGTTTGATAGGTCGGTGACCCGTCGCCGGGCCAGACCGTGACGGTCAGGGTCCCGACGGGCCACTGCACCTGATCGCGAGGAACCCTGAGGTCGGGATGAAGCGCCGCCTTTCCGATCTTCGTCCAGAGCCCCCGGCGAAGTGCGTCGCCGACCGAGGGATAGTGGACGGTCACCTCGGACATGACCGGGCAGGACAGAACCCGGTCAAGCGGCTCGATCTCCCGGCTCCTGAACCGAAGAAATCCGATCCGTTTCAGCGGCGTGACCTGTCCGAAATAGATCCAGCCATCGGCGCCGGCGACCGCATAGACGGTCCCTGCGGTCAGGACGGCGCGCGCCTTCGGCTCGGGCGCGAACATCAGTCCGCCTCGTCCTCGATGTGGTGGATCTGGTCGTCGTCGAGGCCGAAATGGTGGCCGATCTCGTGGATCAGGACGTGGGCGATGATCTCGGACAGGCCGACGTCGCCGCGCTCGCACCATTCGTCGAGGATGGGGCGGCGGTACAGGAAGATGCGGCTGGCCTCGGGGGCCGGGCCCAGCTGGTCGCGCAGGCCGATGTCGACGCCGTGATAGAGGCCGGTCAGTTCGAACGGGTCCTCGATCTCCATCAGGGTCAGGGTCTCCTCGTCGGCGAAGTCGTCGACGCGGATGACCACGTCCCCGGCCAGCGACCGGAACGGATCGGGCAGGGCGTCGAAGGCTTCGCGGGCCAAGCGGGCGAAGTCGTCGAGCGAAGGGGCGAGTTGGTCGGTCCAGTCGGTCATGGAGGAGGGGCTGGGGGCTAGGGGTTGGGGGTTGGGCGAGAGAAGGGACGGCTGGCGGTCCGACTTCCTTCCAACCTAACACCTAACCCCTAATCCCTAGCCCCCAACCCCTCATAAGGTATGGTTACCGAATCAGGGCGGGAGCTGAACGAATACGATGGCCGAGGCCGACATCGCCTATGTCGCGACCGCGGGCGCCGCGGGGCTGGCCCTGGCGCTCAGCGCCTGGGCGGCGCGGTTGCGCGGCCGGCTGGCGGTTCGCCACCGGCGGGCCGAGGCCGATCTGGCCCAGGCGCGCGCCGACCTGGCCGATTGCGACGGCGCCCTGGCGGCATTCGAGGACGTAAGACTGGCCCTGGCCCCCGACGGGCGGACCCGGCGGCTGGGCGCGCCCGGCGCATGGGATGCGGTGATCCGCGACCTGGCGGCCGACGGCGAGGAGCCGGGCGATCCTTCGCTTGTCGTGCTGGACGCCGTGCGCGAGGCGGCGGGGTCGCGGCTGGACGCATTGATCGATCAGGGCGAGGCCTTCGAAACCGTGCTGGAAGGCGCGGCCGGGGCGTGGTCGGTCGAGGGGCGGTCCTCGGCGGGCGCGGCCTGGCTCAAGGTCTCACGACTGGGACTGGTCGGGACGGCGACCGAGAGCGGCCTGGGCCTGCTGGCCGATTCCTATCCGGCCCCGACCTGGATCACCGACGCGGCGGGACGGCTGGCATGGGCCAACAAGGCCTGGCTGACCGAGATGAAGGCCGAAAGCGTCGAGGCGGCGCGGGAAAAGGGGCTGAGCTTCGACCGCGGGGCCGACGCCATTGTCGCAGAGGCGGGACGAACCCGGCAGCCGCAGGAAGGCTTCCGCTGGACCACGGGCGGCGGGCGCCGCCGGGCGTGGCGGATCGTGGCCGAGCCGGTGCAGGGCGGGGCGGGCGCCGTGCTGGCCTTCGCCCTGGACATGACCGAGGCGGAAGAGACGCGCGACACCCTGCGCCGCCACGTCGAGGCCCATGACGAGACGCTGAACCATCTGGCCGATGCGGTCGCCATCTTCGGCCCGTCCAAGCGGCTGGCCTTCCACAACACCGCCTTCCAGACCCTGTTCAACATCGATCCGGCCTGGCTGGACGAGCGGCCGACCCACGCCGAGCTGCTGGACAAGCTGCGCCAGCGCCGGCTGCTGCCCGAGGTGATCGACTACGCCGGCTGGAAAGCCAATGAGCTGGACTTCTACGGCGCCTCCGAGGCCGCGCCCGACGACAGCTGGTCCCTGCCCGACGGGCGGACGCTGCGGGTCGTGCGCCAGCCGCATCCGCTGGGCGGGGTGCTGCTGCTGTTCTCGGACATCACCGACGAGCTGAAGCTGCGCAGCCGGTTCAACGCCCAGATCCAGGTGCAGACGGCGACCCTCGACAAGCTGAGCGACGCCGTGGCCGTGTTCGGCTCGGACGGCCGCATCCGGCTGCACAACGAGGCCTTCGACAGCTTCTGGGGCCTGAGCGGCGAGGCGATCGACGCGGCGGGCGATTTCGACGCCGTCGCCGCCCTGTGCCAGTCCACCATGCCCGATCCGGCCCTGTGGCTGGGGCTGAAGGCGCGGGTGGCCGATCCCGATCCCGAAAGCCGGGTGCCGATCGCCGGCGAGGGCCGCACGACCGACGGGCGCATCGCCTCCTGGCTGACCCGGCCCCTGCCGGACGGCGCGACCCTGGTGGCCTTCTCGGACGTAACGGCGCAGCGCGGGCTGGAACAGGCCTTGGCCGCCAAGGCCCAGGCGCTGGAGGAATCGACGGCGCTGAAGCGCGAGTTCGTGGGCAGCGTCTCCTATGAGCTGCGCACGCCGCTGACGACCATCGTCGGCTATTCCGAACTGCTGGAGATGCAGGCCGACCTGCCCGAGCGCAGCCGCCAGCATGCGGGGGCCATCCGTGTCGCCGCCAGCCAGCTGGCCGGATCGATCGACGACGTCCTGGACATGGCCCAGATCGACGCGGGCGAGATGGAGCTGACCCTGGGCGACGTGCGGGTCAGCGACCTGCTGGACGACGCGGCCGAGAAGGCGCGGGGACGGATCGAGGGGCGCGGCGCGACCCTGACGGTGACCTGTCCGACCGGCCTGCGGCCCATCCGCGCCGACGCCCAGAGGGTCGGTCAGGCGCTGGAACACCTGCTGGACAACGCCGCCCGTGCGGTGTCCGAGGGCGGGGCCGTGACCCTGACCGCCGAGGCCACGACGACCGAGGTCCGCATCCGCGTCGAGGACAGCGGCCGGGGCATTCCCTACCACCTGCAGGCCCATGTCTTCGACCGTTTCGTGCGGCGCGAGCGCGGCGGGCCGGGCGTGGGGCTGGCTCTGGTCAAGGCCCTGGTCGAGCTGCACGGCGGCTGGGCCGAGGTCGAGAGCGAGCCGGGCAAGGGCGCGGCCTTCATCCTGCACCTGCCGCTGGAAGCCGCGGCAGCCGCCGCGCCGCCGGAGTTGCGGCTGGGCTAGATTGGTTTAGAGCGGCGGAGAACGCAGGATTCCGCTCCCCATGGCCAAACGCTTGAAAACCGCCCTGATCTACGACTTCGACGGCACGCTGGCGCGCGGCAACATGCAGGAGGTCACCTTCATTCCGTCGATCGGAATGGGGATCGGCGACTTCTGGGGGGCGGCGGACAAGCTGACGCGCGACGCCGACGCCGACAACATCCTGATGTACATGCAGCTGATGCTGAAACAGGCGCGCGACAACAATGCGCCGATCACGCGCAAGCTGCTGGCCGAGCATGGCCAGGACGTGAAGCTGTTCGACGGTCTGAAGTCCGACCTGACCGGCAAGGGCTGGTTCGACCGCATCAACGAGGTCGGCGAGAAGTACGGTCTGGAGATCGAGCACTACATCATCTCCGCGGGCCTGGAGGAGATGATCGACGGCTGCCCGATCCGCGACGAGTTCCGCCACGTCTTCGCGTCGAAATTCGTCTACGACGACCACGGCATCGCCATCTGGCCGGCGGTGGGCGTGAACTACACCACCAAGACCCAGTACCTTTTCCGCATCAACAAGGGCGTGCTGAACCACTGGGATCACGAACAGATCAACCGCTTCATGGCCGACGACGACCGGCCGGTGCCGTTCGAGCGGATGATCTTCCTCGGCGACGGGGACACCGACGTGCCGACCATGAAGATGATGCACACAAAGGGCGGCTATTCGATCGCGGTCTATGATCCGCGCAACTCCGAGCGCGACCAGAAGAAGATCTACGGCCTGATCTCGGAGGACCGGGTCAATTTCGTCGCCGCCGCCGACTATCGCGAGGGCTCGGCTCTGGACCTGATCGTCAAGGGCCTGATCGGCCGTATCGCCATCACCGCCGGGACCATGCCGGCGGGCGTCTGAGGCCGAACGCACGGACGGGTCACGCCGGTTCACCCATTGTCACGAATCCGGGAACGGCTTTCGCCGCCTCCGGTTATACCCGGGACGATCGTGAGGACCGGCGGTCTCTCGCCGGGCGGTCGCCGGGAGGTTCACCCATGAAGCTCGTCATCACCGCCGCCGCCGGCGCCCTGGCCCTCGCGGCCTGTTCGGGCCAGGACGACGCGAAGAAGGCCGAGGCCGACGCCGCAGCGGCCGCCTCGGCGGACACCGCCGCCATGACCCCCGCCCCGGTCCAGACCCCGGAAGCGACAGCGCCGGTCGACGGCAGCGCCACGGTCCCGGCCCCGCCTTCGGACGGAACGACCCCGCCGGGACAGACGCCGCCCATCCTGCCGACCGAACCGTCCACAACCTCGCCGGCCACCAGCCCGCCGCCGCAATAGGCCGCGCGAACAGCGGCCTGGCCGCTTTCGGGGCGGGTTTGGCAAGGGTTGCGTTACAAGGGTTCACGAATGCGTGAGAATTTCGCTTGCGCTCGTGCTCACGAAGACGTTATCTCCGGCATTGCGAGGATTCATGACCTCGCGTGACCCTTCTGAAGGAAGAAAACCATGCGCATCACCGCTCTGATCGCCGCTTCGGCCGCCGCTCTGGCCCTGGCTGCTTGCCAACCCGCCGCCGAAGACAAGGCCGCTGACGCTTCGGCCGACGCCGCTGCCGCCGCCGACACCGCCACGGACGCTGCTGCGACCGCCGACGCCGCCGCCGCCGACGCCACTGCCGCCGCCGCGACCGCCACGGACGCTGCTGCCGCTGCTCCGGCCGCCGACGCCGCCGCTGCCCCGGCTCCGGCCGCTGAAGAAAAAGCCGCTCACTAAGAGCGACATCGACACGGCCTTCGGGCCTGGTTGAACGAAAGGGTCGCCCTCACGGGCGGCCCTTTTTTCTTGCGCCGTCACCCGTCGGGGAACATCGGCCGCCTGGCGGGATTTCCCTCTTTGCAACAAGCTTGGCGGTCGGCATCCTGATGGTCGGGAACCACCGACCCGCAACCATGAGGATTCAGCCCATGAGAACCGTCGCCCTGATCGCCGCCGCCGCCGCGGCCTTCACCCTGTCCGCCTGCAACCGTCCCGCCGAAGACACGACCGCCGCCGACGCCGCCGCGACCGAAGCCGCGGAAGCCTCGGGCGCCGCCGCCGAAACCGGCGCCATGGCCCCCGCGGGCTCGAGCGGCGGATCCGCCTCGGCCGCCAACAGCGGCGCCATGGCCTCGGGCGAGACCATGAGCCCGAGCGGCAATGCGACGGCCAACAGCGGCGCCATGGCTCCGGCCGCCGAGCCCGCCGCTGCCGGCGCCAACCAGACGGACACCGAGCGCCGCCTGAACCCGCCGGCGAACCCGCCCGCGCAATAGGCGCCGGCGTCATCGACAAGGGGCCGCCTCCGTCCGGGCTATCGGACCGGGGGCGGCCCTTTTTGTTTGCGTGGAGCCGGGTATAGGCGGGGGCATGGCCGAAGACCGCTCGCCCCGCCTGATCTGGACCGAAGACGGCGCGCCGCGTTCGGGCCGGTTCGACGACGTCTATTTCTCGCGCGAGGACGGCCTGGCCGAGACGCGGGCGGTGTTCCTGACCGGCTGCGGCCTGCCGGGGGCCTGGGCGGGGCGCCGGCGGTTCACCGTGGCCGAGCTGGGGTTCGGCACGGGGCTGAACATCGCCGCCCTGCTGGACCTGTGGCGCCTCGAGGGGCCGGCGGACGGGCGGCTGCATGTGTTTTCGGTCGAGGGGTTTCCGCTGGAGCGGGCGGAGGCGGAACGCGCCCTGTCGGCCTGGCCGGAGCTGGCGGAGGCGGCCCAGGCCCTGCTGGCGGCCTGGCCGGAGCCGACGCCGGGGTTTCACCGGCTGGATCTGCCCGGGTTCGACGCCGTGGTGGATCTGGCTGTCGGCGACGTGACATGGGCCTTGGAGCGGTGGACGGGACGGGCGGACGCCTGGTTCCTCGACGGCTTCGCCCCCTCGACCAATCCCGGCATGTGGTCGGAGGCGGTGATGGACGGGATCGCCGCAAGGTCGGCGCCGGGCGCGCGGGCGGCCACCTTCACCGTGGCCGGGTCGGTGCGCCGGGGGCTGGCCGAACGCGGTTTCGAGGTCGCCAAACGGCCGGGACACGGGCGCAAGCGCGAACGGCTGGAGGCCTGGCTGCCCGGGGCGGCGGAGGAGGCGGCGGTCCCGACCGCAGCCGTCATCGGCGCGGGGATCGCGGGCGCGGCGCTGGCGCGGGCCTTCGCGGCGCTGGGGGTTCGGGCGACGGTGGTCGAGGCGGACGGCGCCGGAGCCGGGGCGTCCGGATTTCCGGCGGCCCTGGTCACGCCCCGGCTGGACGCGGGGGACGAGGCCGTCGCGGGCCTGTTCGCCCAGGCGCTGGAGCGGGCGCGGGCCCTGTATGCGGCCGTGCGGGGGGCTGTGGTCGCGGAAGGGGTGCTGCAGCTGGAGCAGTCGCCGCGCGACGCCGGGCGGTTCGGCAAGATCGCAGCCCAGCCGGTCTGGCCGGAGGGGGCGATGACGGCGGTGGAGGCTGCGACCGCGTCCGCCCGGCTGGGCGAGCCCGCGGGCGGCGGTTTGTCGATGGCCGGGGCGCTGGCGCTGAAGCCTGCGCCGGTGCTGGCGCAATGGCTGGATCAGGCCGATGTCGTCACGGCGGGCGTCGCTGCGCTGGAGCGCCACGGCGAAGGCTGGCGGCTGGTCGACGGCGGGGGCGCGACCATCCTCGAGGCGGAGATCGTCGTGATCGCGGCGGGCTGGGGCGCGGCGGGTCTGTGGGCCGAAGGGCCGCTGTCGCCGGTGCGGGGACAGGCGGACTGGGTGGAGGGCGCAAAGACGCCGCCGGTCGCCTGGGGCGGCTATGCGGTTCCCACGGCCGAGGGGCTGCTGTTCGGGGCCACCCACGATCGGGGCGAGACCTCGACCGAGGTCCGGCCCGGGGACAGCGCGCGCAATCTGGCGACCCTGGCCAGCCGCCTGCCCGGGCTGGCGGCGCGGGTCGAGGCGGCGGGGACGGGGCGGGCGCGGGCCGCCATACGCGCCACCACGCCCGACCGCCTGCCGCTGGCGGGGGTGGTTCCCGGGCGGCCGGGGCTGTTCGTGCTGGGGGGGCTGGGGTCGCGGGGGTTCTGCGCCGCGCCCCTTCTGGCCGAGCATGTCGCGGCCCTGGCCCTGGGGGCGCCGTCGCCCCTGCCGGGCGATCTGGCGGCGCGGGTCGATCCGGCGCGGACGGCGGGCCTTGCGCAACCGATCGGCAAGGCGGACGGTTGAACGGTCGTCGAAGCCTCAGCCCCCCGGAGTTCGCCATGCGCGCCGCCTTCACCGCCAGCGCCCTGATTTCCGCCCTCGCCCTCGCGGCCTGCGCCCCCACGGATGCGGGCGGTCAGAGCGCGCCCCCGCCCGCGGGCACGGCCTACAATGGCGGCGCGCCCCAGGCCCGCCAGTGCTTCAGCGTCCAGCAGGTCAGCAACTACACGCGCGGCCAGCACGACCAGGTCTTCCTGCGGGTCGGCCGGCGCGACGTCTATGAACTGAGCGCGGCCGGCGGCTGTCCCGACATGGACTTCGCCCAGCAGATGGCCCTGATCCCCGACGGGATGGCGGGCTCGCGCCTGTGCACCGACGACTGGGCCCGGGTCGTGGTCCCGGGCTCGACCTCGCGCGTCAGCACCTGCCGCGTGCGGGTCAGCCGCCAGCTGACCGAGGCCGAGGTCGCCGCCCTGCCGGAACGCCAGCGGCCCTAGGGCTGGGCCTCAGGGCTTCTGGGCGTAGCCGAGGCGCTGGTTCAGCTTCTCGATCAGGTCGATGGCCGTGTCGGCGATGACCGAGCCGGGCGGATAGACGGCGGCCGCGCCCATGTCGATCAGGGTCTGGACGTCCGAGGGCGGGATCACCCCGCCGACCACGATCATGATGTCGGGACGGCCCAGCTTCTCCAGCTCGGCCTTCAGTTCGGGCACGAGCGTCAGGTGGCCGGCGGCCAGGGACGAGGCGCCGACGGCGTGGACGTTGCGTTGCACCGCCTCCTTCGCCGCCTCCGACGGGGTCTGGAACAGGGAGCCGGCCGTGGCCTCGAGGCCGAGGTCGCCATAGGCGGTGGCGATAACCTTCTGGCCGCGGTCGTGGCCGTCCTGGCCGAGTTTGGCGATCAGGATGCGCGGCGGGCCGCCGTCGTTCTCGACGAAGGCGGCGACCATGTCGCGGGCGCGGGCGATCTTCGGATCGGCGCCGGCCTCCTTCGCATAGACGCCCGAGACGGTCTTCACCGTCGCGACGTGGCGGCCGAAGGCGGCCTCCAGCGCGTCGGAAATCTCGCCGACGGTGGCGTAGGCGCGCGCCGCCTGCACCGACAGTTCCAGCAGGTTTGCCGTGCCGCGCGCACCCTCGGTCAGGGCGTCGAGAGCGGCCTGCGTCTTCGCCTCGTCGCGTTCGGCGCGCAGGCGTTTGAGCTTGTCGATCTGGGCGGTCAGGACGGCGGCGTTGTCGACCTTCAGCATCGGAATGTCGTCGACGGCGTCGGAGAGGTAGCGGTTCACGCCGACGACGGTCTGCTGACCCGTGTCGATGCGGGCCTGGGTGCGGGCCGAGGCCTCCTCGATCCGCATCTTGGGCACGCCGGCCTCGATGGCCCTGGCCATGCCGCCGAGGGCCTCGACCTCGGCCATCAGGACGCGGGCCTTTTCGGCCAGTTCGTGGGTCAGGCGTTCGACGTAGAAGCTGCCCCCCCAGGGATCGATGACCTTCGTCAGGCCGGTTTCCATCTGCAGCAGCAGCTGGGTGTTGCGCGCGATCCGGGCCGAGAAGTCGGTGGGCAGGGCGAGGGCCTCGTCCAGGGCGTTGGTGTGGAGGCTCTGGGTCTGGCCGCCGGCCGCGGCCATGGCCTCGACCATGGTGCGGGGCACGTTGTTGAAGACGTCCTGCGCCGCCAGCGACCAGCCCGAGGTCTGGCAGTGGGCGCGCAGGGACAGGGAGCGGGGGTCTTTCGCGCCGAATTTGGACACCGCCTCGGCCCACAGCAGGCGGCCGGCGCGCAGCTTGGCCACCTCCATGAAATAGTTCATGCCGATGGCCCAGAAGAAGCTGAGGCGCGGGGCGAACCGGTCCACGTCCATGCCCGCCGCGACCCCGGCCTTCAGATATTCGACCCCGTCGGCGAGGGTGTAGGCAAGCTCCAGATCGGCC
>Ga0164290_1001128_pt1 | contig 51229 bp, 57 predicted proteins | sample Micstemetagenome_FD_108782 | JGI IMG/M metagenome (GOLD analysis project Ga0164290, IMG submission 108782) | Contaminated culture microbial community from soil near Moab, Utah, USA - Microcoleus steenstrupii SON62 (Illumina Assembly) | ecosystem: Environmental > Terrestrial > Soil > Soil crust...
CGGGCGGAGGAGAGTCCGGGGGTCCTCGAGGGCAGGGATGGATCCTGCCCGCTTGCTCGCCGCGCGCCTTTGGATGGAACCGCTACTGACACGAACACGGTCAGCAAGTTTCGCCTTCCGGCCGTTCCGCAAGGAAGGGTCCGGGACGCCGGTGAGGCCCGAGAAGGGCCGCCAGCCGGCGGGGCGAGTGGATAACGGCCACGCGGGGCAGCCTGTCTCGTCGAAACGGTAAACACATTCAGCACCGGGCGAGACCCGGCTGTCCCGCGCCCTCCCCAACCGCTTTTCCGGAAGCGGCGCTGACGGCTGCCCGTCCTCCTCGTCTCCTCCCCACGCAGTGGGGTGGAGGAACGGTCGCCGGAGGCGATCGGACGACGGGACCCCGAAGGGGCGGAGGGGCGAAACGGTCGCACCGTCGAGGCCGACCGCCTGCCACCGCCCCGCCTTCCCCCCGCCCCCCGGAACCCGCTACACCTTCGCCATGACCTCCGCCCCGCTTCCCGACGCCGGTTCGAACTGGGTGGACCGCCACGCGCCGGAAGGCCTCAAGCCGTGGCTCAAACTCGGCCGCTTCGACCGCCCGATCGGCATCTGGCTGCTGCTCCTGCCCGGCTGGCAGGGCATCGCCCTGGCGCTCGGCCAGTATCGCAAGACGCCCGATCTGTATGACGCCTGGCTGTTCCTCGGCTTCGCGATCGGGGCCTGTCTGATGCGCGCCGCCGGCTGCGCCTTCAACGACATCGTCGACCGCGACATCGATGCGAAGGTCGCCCGCACGGCGATGCGCCCCATCCCCTCCGGCCGTATCAGCGTCAAACAGGCCTGGGCCTTCGTCATCGGCTGCAGCCTGATCAGCCTGCTGATCCTGCTGACCCTGAACCTGACCGCCGTTCTGCTCGGCCTCGCCTCCCTCGCCCTCGTCGCCGCCTACCCCTTCATGAAGCGCATCACCTGGTGGCCCCAGGCCTGGCTCGGCCTGACCTTCAACTGGGGCGCCCTGATGGGGTTCGCGGCGGCGCTTTCCGCCCTCTCGGCGATCGCGGCGATCCACGGAGCCGCAAACAGTCTCTGCATCTGGGCCGGGGCCGGTCCGCCTCCGCCCTGCGCCTACGAGTTCGCCTCTCCGGCGCTCTCCCTGCTCTGGCCGGCCGCCCTCCTTCTTTACCTCGCCCTCGTCTTCTGGACCCTCGGCTACGATACCATCTACGCACTGCAGGATATCGAGGACGACGCCATGGTCGGGGTCAAATCCTCGGCCCGCCGCCTCGGCCCCAAGGTCCGCGAAGGCGTCGCCTTCTTTTATCTCCTGACCGTCCTCCTGACCCTCGCCGCCGGCGCGACCGCCGGCCTCGGCCCGCTGTTCTACGTCGCCCTGCTGCCGTTCGCCGCCCACCTGTTCCGTCAGGCCCGCGACGTCCGCCCCGACGACCCCGCCCTTGCGCTGCGCCTGTTCCGGTCCAATCGTGACGCCGGACTCATCCTGTTTGTCGCCATCATTCTCGGCTCGGTTCAGCTTCAGCTTTGAAGGACTTCCCCATGGTTCGCCCTCTCCGCCTCCTGCTCCTGACCGCCGCCGTGGCCGCGACCCTCGCCGCCTGCAACCGCGACCGGGAACCCGAAGCGCCGGCGGCGACCACGGCAGACGCCGACGCCTTGGTCACCGCCGCCGACGCCGCAGCGCCTCCGGGCTATGAGTCGAAGACGCCCTACGCCGACGTCAGCCTGTCCCTGCCCGACGCCCTGAAGGCGCATCCCGACCTGCACGCCCGTCTCTACGCCGAGGAGGTCCGCAAGCTGCGCCAGTTCGCCGAGGGGGCGCAGGGCGAACTGACCGAGGCCGGAGCCCCGACCGACCGTCCCAAATATGAGAACACCGTCACCGTCACCGCCGCCGCCGAGACGGCCAAGCTGTTCAGCCTGAAGCGGACCTCGCTCGACTATTCCGGCGGCGCCCACCCCAACACCCTGACCAGCGGCATTCTCTGGGACAAGGCGCTGAAGCGCCAGATCGGGCTCGCCGACCTGTTCCGCAAAGGGGCCGACCTGACCGCCCTCGACCAGGCCCTGTGTTCGGCCCTCAACACCGCCAAGCGCGCCCGCGTGCCCGACGGCGCCTCGATCACCTTCGACAGCAAGCCCTTCGCCTGCCCGCGCGTGGCCACGACGCCCTTCGTGCTCAGCCCGGGCGACGCGTCCGGCAAGGCCGCCGGCCTGACCTTCCTGGTCGGTCCCTACATGGCCGGGCCCTATGTCGAGGGCGGCTATGAGATCGCCATTCCGGCGACCGTCTTCCGCTCCCTGCTGGCCACCGCCTACGCCGGCGAGTTCGGCGGCCAGCTGACCCGGACGGGCGACGTCACCCCGGCCCCGTCTCCCGCGGTCTAGTCGGCGAGGAAGTCGTCGACGATGCGCGCGAACGCCGCCGGCTGATCGGCCATGATGAAATGCCGGGCTCCATCGACGCGGACCAGCTTCACCCCCGGCAGGGTCGCATACTCCCGGCCCCACATGCCGTCGGCCATGGCCGCCGGGGCGCCGCCGTCGGCGTCCGAGGCGTAGACCGCCCACACCGGCGTGGTCATCGCCGCCAGCCCGGGACGCGCGTCGGTGGTCATCACCTCGCTCATCGCCGCCGCCATGGCCCGCCGGTCGGTGGCCATCGACCACTCCACCATGGCCTCGCGCATCGCCGGATCCCGCGCCAGACCGATCGCCCCCTGCGCCTGCTGCGCCCGGAACGTAGCCTCGTCGGCGGCCAGCATCCCCGCCGCAGCCTGCGCCGCGAACGGCCGCGCCGCCTCGGCCGTCACCTGCGGCCCGAACATCGCGCTGAAGAACGGCAGGCTGTCGACGCTCATCACCCTGCCTGCCAGCCCGGGCTCGGCCTGGGCCAGCAGCAGGGCGCTCAGCCCGCCCATCGAATGGCCGATCACCGCCGGCCGCTCCAGCCCCGCCTCGCGGATGTAGCGCGCCAGTTCCGCCACCACCGGCGTCACGAACGGCCCGTCCCCGTGCGTCCACGGCTCGCCGGCGAACCCGGCCAGCTGCACCAGATGCACCCGGTGGGTGGCCTTCAGCCGTTCCGCCTCGGCCCGCCACACCGCCCGCGACGACGCCAGGCCGGGGATCAGGATCACATCCGGCCCGGCGCCGATCACCTCGGCCGACAGCCGGTCAGATGCGAAGGCCGCCTGCACGGCGGGGACCGGCGCGGCCTGGGCCCCGACCGCGAGGGCGACCGAGCCTGCGACCAATAATGACGCAGAGGCGAGGCACAATGCGCGCAGGGTCGAGCGCGCCACGAAGTGACGAAGATGCGGCATCGGAAATGTCCTTTGAAAAAGCCTGACCCGGTCAGGCATGCGGGTTCTCGAAAACCTCTTCCACCGGCCGCGCGAACAGCACGGCGATGCGGTAGGCGAGGTCCAGCGACGGATCGTGCTTCTCGGTCTCCAGGGCGTTCACGGCCTGACGCGAGACGCCCAGCGCCTGACCGAGCTGTTCCTGGGTCCAGCCGCGCTCGACCCGCAGCAGTTTCAGCCGGTTCTTCATCGGCTGCTCCTCACGAACGGCGCCACCAGGCCGAAACAGCCCCAGAACAGCGGATAGATGATCCAGGCCGGGATGTGCGGCGCATCCGCGTAGCTTTCTCCGAACCCCCAGACGCTGGCGATGGCCATGGCCATGCCGGCGGCGAGAATGAATTGTTTGGCGGTCACCGCCCGGACGAACTCGTCGGACTCCCGCATCAGCGACAGGGTCGCCCAGATCTGCCCGATCACCGGGGCCGAGACGGCCAGCGCCAGACCCCAAGCGGCGACCGGCGAGGCGATGTCGTCGAACGCCCCGAAGATGGCGGCGAGGTTGACGGTCACATAGCCGCTCATGAACGCCATGGTTCGAATGACGTAGCGCCGATGCGCCGCCGAAGCTGATTTCCCCAAACCCAACATGACAAGTCCTCCTGACGTGATGTAATGCTTACCTTACATTCCTATCATGTCATGTCAACCTGACTTTTTGTTAGCTCTGCCTGACTTCCTGATGTGCCTCCCGTGGCGCTTTGCGCAGCCCTGCCCGGGGCGTATCCTTCCGCCCATGCCCGCCGCGCCCCGCGCCCGACCGTCCGACCTCTTCACCGCCGACGAATGGGCGCCGTTCCAGAGACGCGTCGCCTGGGCTGGGCCGCTGCTGGTCCTCCACTGCTGGGCGGTGATCCTGCTGGCCGTCGCGGCCGGCGTCCTCTGGCCGATCCTGATCCCGCTGTGCGTGGCCGTCATCGGTACGCGCCAGCTGGGCCTCGCCATCCTGATGCATGAGGCGGCGCACGGCGGCCTGTCGCCCCATGCGCGGCTCAACGACGGTCTCGGCCACTGGCTGTGCGCCGTCCCCGTGGGCGCCTCGCTGAGCCTCTACCGGCCCTATCACCTCACCCACCACAAATACGCCCAGCAGGCCGAGGACCCCGATCTCGTCCTGTCCGCCCCCTTCCCGGTCACGCCAGCCTCGCTGCGCCGCAAGATCGTCCGCGACCTGACCGGCCAGACCTTCTTCAAGCAGCGGGTGCTGTTCCTCTTCAAGGCCTTCGCCAGCCGGCGTGACGAGGAACTCGCCGACGGCGCCGCCGTGACCGGCCGCAGCGTCGCCCCCTTCCTGCTGATCAACGCCGCCCTGCTCACCGCGGCGGCCCTGGCCGGAGTCTGGTGGGCGTATTTCGTCCTCTGGCTGCTGCCGCTGGCCACCTGGTTCCCGATGGTCACCCGGCTGCGCAACATCGCGGAGCATGCCTGTGTGGAAGGATCGGCCACGGACGCCTTCCGCGCCGCCCGCACCACCCGGGCCGCGTGGTGGGAGCGCGCCTTCATCGCCCCCTACTGGGTCAATTTCCACGCCGAGCATCACCTGTTCATGCACGTCCCCTGCTGGAAGCTCCCGGCCCTCCACCGGGCGGTGCGCGGCAAGCCGCAGGGCGCGCGGATGGAGGTGGCGCGGGGCTATGTTGAGGTTCTGCGATCGGCCAGCGGCGGCGCGTGATCGCCGCTCCGGTCCGGACTCCGCGGCTCCGCTTGCCGACCGGCGGCTCGCCGCCCATGTTTCCGGAATGACCCGCGCACCCCTCATGCTGGCCCTCGGTCTCATGGCCGTCGCCGGTCCGGCCGTGGCCCAGACCGCGCCGTCGCGCCTGTCGCCCGGCCTTGACCCCCACCGTTACCAGGCCGACCAGCACCGCTACGAAATGGACCGCCTGCGCGCCCGGGCTGACCAGCGCGAGGCCTTCGCCCGACAGCTGCAACTGGAGACCCGCCTCAACCGGCTGGAGATCGAGGCGGCCCGGGCCCCCGAGCCCGTCCAGCCGCCGCCTTACCGCGCTCTCCGTTCGCCGGAGGAAGAACGCGCCCTGCGGGAGGCGGCGACGGAACGGCGGCGCGCAACCACCTCTGGCCTGACGCAGATCGACGACTGGCTGGACCGTCCGCGACCTTGAGGCGGCGGCCTGCATCCCTTCTTGTCCGGCGGCGTTACCGCTCGGCTTGATACTGGGCGAGGGAGGAAGCGGTTCATGCGCTGGCAGGGTGGAAGACGCGGCGGCAATATCGAGGACCGGCGCGGCATGGGCGGCGCGGGCATCGCCGGCGGCGGCATCGGCGCCCTCGTCCTGGCCGCCATCGGCTATTTCGTCTTCGGCATCGATCCGCAGACCACCCAGCAGATCACCAGCCAGCTCGGCGGGGTCGGCAGTTCCGAACAGGGCGCCCAGGGCAGTCCGGAGGATCAGGCCGGCGCCTTCGTCGATGTGATCGGCACGAACGTCGACGATGTCTGGAAGACGAAACTTCAGGGCTATCAGCCCCCCACCGTGATTCTCTACGAACAGGGCACCTCCACCGGCTGCGGTTTCGGTCAGTCGGCCATGGGGCCGTTCTACTGCCCCGGCGACCGGCGGGTGTATCTGGACCTCTCCTTCTGGCGGCAGATGGAGATCCAGCTCGGGGCCTCCGCCGCCGACTTCGCCCGCGCCTATGTCATCGCCCACGAATACGGCCACCACGTCCAGACGCTGATGGGAACGTCCCAGCAGGTCCAGCGCGCCCAGCAGCGCGCCGCCGGACAGGCCGAGGCCAACCGGTATTCCGTCGCCCTGGAGCTTCAGGCCGACTGCTACGCCGGGGTCTGGGCCGCCAACGCCGCCGCCGTCTCGAACGGAGCCGTGGCGCTGGAAGCCGGCGATCTTGAGGAGGGCCTGCGGACGGCCTCCGCCATCGGCGACGACACGATGCAGCGGCGGCAGGGCGGCCGGGTGGTGCCTGAAGGCTTCACCCACGGCTCCTCGGCCCAGCGGTCGGAATGGCTGCAGCGCGGTTATCAGACCGGCGATCCGGCGGCCTGCGACACCTTCTCGGGCCTCTGAGTCAGTCCACCGTCAGGTCCAGCGGCTGGGACAGGTGCAGCGTCCCGGCGCCGAGATCGAAGGCGACCCGACGATCGGCGAAAGCCGCCATGCCGATCAGGGCGCCGGGGAAATTAGGCAGCGGGGGCTGATCGAAGACGCCGACCTGAACCCGCCGGTACAGATGGTCAGCGAAGGTCACGGTGCGCGCTTCCAGCACGGCCGCCTGGACGGCGCCGCCCAGAACCAGGCTGGTCCCGATCTCCTGCGGCCGACCATCCAGCAGTCCCGCCGCCTCGGCCGTCGCCTTGTCGAGGGCCAGCAGGGATGAGGCGCCGGTGTCGACCACCGCACTGACAGCCACGCCCTCGACCGTGATCTCGGCGACCAGACCGCCGCCCGAGCGCCGAACCGCCGCCGGAACGAGGTCGGGCGGGCGCACGAAGGCGTCGCGGGCGATCAGCCGCACATGCCGTCGCTCCGCATCCAGCGCCAGAACCAGATGCTCCAGCACGTCCCGGCCGAGGATCAGCGGCGTGTTCAGGCCGTCCGCCGAGGCCAGCGGCCCCAGATCGAGGATCGCCGCCCGCAGCTTGCCGATGGTCAGGCCCGGCAGGGTCAGGGCGACGGTGGTGCCCCGCCCCATCTGGCTGCCGCCTCCCACGCCATAGGCGACCAGCGGCATGTCGAACAGCGACCGGCGCTGCGGCGGCAGGGCCGCGACCAGCCGGCGGTCGATGACGGAATATTGCGCGCCGGTGTCGATCAGGGCGATGACCTCGCGCCCCTCGACCTGCACCTTGACCGTCGGCACGTTCGCCCGCCGGGCATAGGGCAGCCACGGCGTGGCGCCGCCCTCGGCGAAGGCAAGGTCCGGGGCGGGCCAGAACAGGGTCTCGCGGGCCCACCAGGCGCCGCCGACGACGGCGGCCAGCCCTGCGGCCCGGAAGAGAAGGTTGCGACGGTTCATGCGCCTCGAACATGGCGTGGCTGACGGCCCGACGCCAGCGTCGCCGCGGTCGCGCCCTAACGGGCCCCGAACGGCACGACCTTGTTGTCGCGGTCGTGGCCGATGTCCGCCGCGCCGAGGAAGGGAATGCCCGACCTCTGGCACCAGTAGCGGACGATCTCCTCCGGGGTCAGGCCGAAGTCCGGATCGTTCTCCACGATGTCCGAGATCCGCCCCAGTCGGATGCCGGCCACCTTGCGGATCGAGGCCTGGCCGGTCAGGTGGAACATCATCCGGTCGACGCGGTAGAGCGGCTCGGACACGTCCTCCAGCATCAGCACATGGCCCGACAGATCCGGCTCCAGCGCCGTCCCGACCAGGGCGTCGAGAATGCTCAGATTGAAGGCGACCGCCGGTCGCGGGTCGTCATGCAGCGACGGCTCCCACGAAGCCTCGTCGCCGCGCTTCAGCCAGTTCAGGGCCCGCCACGCCGTGGCGTCATGGCGCACGGCGTCCGAGGCCATTGGCCCGTGCGCCACATGCGGAAAGCCGGCCTTGCAGAGCCCGGCCAGCAGGGTGCCCGCGTCGGAATAGCCGAGATACCGCTTCTTTCGCGCTGCGTCCGTCAGCTGCGGCAGCACCGCCTCTGCGATCCGGCACGAGCCGTATCCCCCCCGCGCGAACCACACCGCGTCCAGCCGCGGATCGTTAGCGTATTCGACGAAGGCCGCCGCCCGGCTGGCGTCGTCGCCTCCGAAATGCCCGTGCTTGCCGAAGCTGGCCGGATGGAACACCACCTTGACCGCGCCGTCCGGCACATGGGCCTCGAACCAGGCATGGACGGCGTCCGCCCGCTCCCGGTTGAAGCGCGAACTGGCGTTGACGATGCCGATCTTCATCTGGCCGCTGGCCTCCCCGCCCGAGCGTGCTAGTCAGGCCGCCGGACATTCCCCGGTTTCGCCCTCATGAATCAAGACGACTATTTCTTCTGCGGGATCGGCGGCTCGGGCATGCTGCCCCTGGCGATGATCGTGCAGGCCCATGGCGGGCGGATCGAGGGCTCTGACCGCTCCCGCGATCAGGGCCGCACGCCGGAGAAATTCGCCTGGCTCGAGGCCCACGGGGTGACCCTGCATCCGCAGGACGGCTCCGGCGTCACCCGCCCGGACCAGATTGTCGTCGCCACGGGCGCCATCGAGGATACGGTCCCCGACATCGGCGCAGCGAAGCGCGCCGGCGCCCGCGTCGTCACCCGCCCCGAACTGCTCAGCCGGATCTTCAACGCCGCCCCGACCTCGATCGGCGTGGCCGGCACCAGCGGCAAGTCGACCATCACCGGCATGATCGCCTGGATCCTGCACTCGGCCGGCCGCGACCCCACCGTCATGAACGGCGCGGTGATGAAGAATTTCGCCGATGCCGACCACCCCTTCGCCAGCGCCCTGATCGGCGGCCGCGACCTGTTCGCCGCCGAGGTCGATGAGTCCGACGGCTCCATCGCCCGCTACGACCCGACCGTCGCCGTGGTCTCCAACATCTCGCTGGATCACAAGTCGATGGAGGAGCTGCGCGACCTGTTCGGCGGCTTCACCGCCCGCGCGGCCACGGCCGTGCTCAACCTCGACAATCCCGAGACCGCCGCTCTCGCCCAGCATATGGTCGACAGCGGTCGGGGCGACGCCGTCGTCACCTTCGCCCTCGGAAATGCGACCGCCGACCTTTCCGCCCACGACCTCGAGGCTCTGCCGACCGGCATGCGCTTCCGGCTGAGCGATCGCGCCGCCGGGTCCGACCGCCCGGTCGTCCTGCCTGTCCCCGGGGCCCATAACGTCGCCAACGCCCTCGCCTCCCTCGGGGCCGTCCGCGCCGTCGGCGTGCCGCTCGACCAGGCCGTCGCCGCCCTGGAGACCTTCTCCGGCATCCGCCGCCGCATGGAGACGGTCGGGACCGCGAACGGCGTCACCGTCATCGACGACTTCGCCCACAACCCCGACAAGATCGCCGCCACCCTCAAGACCCTGCACGCCTTCGAGGGCCGGCTGCTGATCCTGTTCCAGCCGCATGGCTTCGGCCCGCTGAAACATATGCGCGACGAACTCATCGACGGCTTCACCGGCCTGCTGCGCCCGGACGACGTCCTACTGATGCCCGAGCCCGTCTATTACGGCGGCACGACCGACCGCAGCGTCGGCTCGGAGGACATCGCCTCGGGCGTCCGCGCCGCCGGGCGTCACGCCGAGGCCCTGCCGACCCGCGAGGCCTGCGGCGACCGCCTGGTCGGCCTCGCCCGCCCCGGCGACCGCATCGTCGTCATGGGCGCGCGGGATGACACCCTGTCGCAGTTCGCGGCGGAGCTTCTGACGCGCTTGCGCGCTTCGGGCGGATGATCCAGGACGTCCCGCCCCAGCTGCCCGAAGTCGTCGTCACCGGCGCCCGCCTGCCGCCCGCCGCCGGCGAGGCCGCCTTCGCGGTCATCCGCCTCGACGACCGCGATCTGCGCGACCGGCAAAGGCTCGACGAGGCGCTGGCCTCCGTCCCCGCCGTCTCCCTGTTCCGCCGCACCTCAAGCCTGTCGGCCAATCCGACCACCCAGGGCGTCTCGCTGCGCGCCATCGCCCCGTCCGGCGCGGGCCGCACCCTGGTCACCCTTGACGGCGTGCCCCTGAACGACCCCTTCGGCGGCTGGGTGATCTGGCCGCAGGTTCCGACCGAGAGCCTGTCCGGGCTCGACATCGTGCGCGGCTCCGGCGCCGGGCCCTATGGGGCGGGCGCCCTGACGGGCGTCATCCAGCTGCGCGAGCGCGACACGGGAGCGGTGCTCGCCGCCTCGATCAGCGAACGCGGCGGCGGCCGCCTCGGCGCCTCGGGCTCCACCGACGTCGGCCCCGCCCGCCTCGTCGCCTCCGGCCTCTACGAGACCAGCGACGGCTACGTCCCGGTGCGCGGTCCGGACGCCGGGGCGGCGGACAGGCCGCTGGACCTCAGGGTCAGAGCCGCCGCCCTGCGCGCCGACCTCCCGATCGGCGAGGCGGCCCTCTCCCTGCGCGCCGCCGCCTTCGAGGAAGAGCGCGGCTCGGGCGTCGAGAACAGCCGCGCCGGAACCAGCGGAAACCTCGTGTCGGCCACGGCCGCGCTCCAGCCCCGCGCCGACCGGCCGGGCTGGCGTCTCCAGGCCTGGCGGCGCGAGAGCGACCTGTCGAACACCTTCGTGGCCATAGCCGACGACCGTTCCTCGGCCAGCCTGGCCTCGTCCCAGGACGAAACCCCCGCCGTCGGCTGGGGGGCCAACGCCGCCCTGCGCCGGGTGATCGTCAGCGGAATCGCCCGCGTCGAATGGGAGCTCGGGGCCGACGCCCGCTTCAACGAGGGCGAGACCCGCGAACGGTTCCGCAATCTCGGCGCCGGCTTCACCCGCAGCCGGGTCGCCGGCGGCGAGAACGCGGTCGCCGGCGTCTATGCCGAAGGCTCCTGGCGCTCCGGCCCCTGGCTGGCGGCCGGTGGGCTCCGCTGGGACGCCTGGTCCAACAGCGAGGGCCGCCGCCTCGAGCGCGATCTCGCCACCGGCCTGCCGACCCTCGACGAGGCCGATCCCGACCGTTCGGGCGAGGTGGTCAGCGCCCGCCTCGCCGCCCGCCGCGAGATCGGCGGAGGACACGCCCTGCGCCTGGCGGCCTACAGCGGCTTCCGCCCGGCCACCCTCAACGAGCTGCACCGGCCGTTCCGGGTCGGCAACGATCTAACCGAGGCCAACGCCGCCCTGGAGCCCGAGCGACTGAAGGGCGTCGAGGCCGGATGGGCCTGGGCCGGCGACCGCGCCGCCCTGACCGCCACGGCCTTCTGGAACGAGATCGACGACGCCATCGTCAACGTCACCATCGGCGAGGGCCCGGGGACCTTCCCCCGCGCCGGCTTCGTCCCCGCCGGCGGCGTCCTGCGTCAGCGGATGAACGCCGGGACCATCGAAGCGATCGGGCTGGAGGTCGATGGCCGGGTCGATATCACGCCGACCCTGTCGATTCGCGCCGCCCTGTCCGCCACCGACGCCCGCGTCGACGGCGGCGCCATGGCCCCGCAACTCACCGGCCTGCGCCCCGCCCAGGCCCCGATCTGGAGCGCCGTCGCCGGGCTGGAATGGTCGCCGCTCGATCGTCTGACCCTCGCCGCCGATCTGCGCTGGGAGAGCCGACGTTTCGACGACGATCTCAACAGCCGTGCGCTCGACGCCGCGGGCACGGTCGATCTCCGCGCGGACTGGGCCGTCACTCCCTTCGCCACTGTCTGGCTCGCCGCATCCAACCTGCTGGACGCCGAGGTGGAGGTCGCCGAAACCGCGACCGGCGTCGCCGGCTTCGGCCCGCCCCGCACCCTGAGCCTCGGCGTCAGGCTGTCACGGTGACCGGGTAAAAACCCGCTATTGCAAACCGTTCGCAACTTCGGCACAAGCCGCACGTGAACGAAGCCGCCACGCCCGCCCGGCCCCCCAAGGCCCTCAACGCCAGACGCTCGTTCTGGCTCAAGCAGTTGCACCAGTGGCACTGGATTTCGGCGGCGCTCAGCCTGATCGGCCTGCTGCTGTTCGCGGTCACCGGCATCACCCTGAACCACGCCGCCGACATTCCGGCGGAACCGGTCACGGTCGAACAGACCGCTACCCTGCCCGCGCCGCTGGCTGAACGACTGACGACGTTCCCCGACGAAACCACCGACCCCGTCCCTGACGCCGTCGCCCGCTGGGCGACCGACGCCTTCAAGGTCCGAATCGCCGGTCGACCGACCGAAACCACGGCCGACGAGATTTACGTCGCCCTGCCCGAGCCCGGCGGCGACGGTTGGCTGACCATCGACCGCGCCACCGGCGAGGCCCTGCGCGAGCGCACCACGCGCGGCTGGGTCGCCTGGCTCAACGACCTGCACAAGGGCCGCAACACCGGTCCGGTCTGGTACTGGTTCATCGACGTCTTCGCCCTGGCCTGCGTGGTCTTCGCCGTCACCGGCTTCGCCCTGACCTGGATGCACGCCCGTCAGCGCCCCTCGACCTGGCCGTTGCTCGGGCTCGGCCTGCTCATCCCCGCCGTCATCGCCCTGCTGTTCATTCACTGACCGAGTGCCCCATGCGTAAGCTCACCCTCGCCGTCACCGCCGCCGCCAGCGCCGTCGCCGCGCCGGCGCTGGCCGCCGACCTGAATGTCTCGATCGAGATTCCCCGCCTGTCGGTCGCCGCCTATCACCGCCCCTATGTCGCCGTGTGGATCGAACGCCCCGACAACACCGCCGTCCGTACCCTCGCCGTTTGGTACGAGGTCTCCAACGTCGCCGAGGGCAAGGACTGGCTCAAGGACATGCGCACCTGGTGGCGGCGCGGCGGCCGCGCCATGACCCTGCCCGCCGACGGAATCTCCAGCGCCACCAAGGCCCCGGGGCGCCACACCGTCTCGATCCCGGGCGCCCGCCTCTCCGGCCTCCCCGCCGGCGACTACGTCATGGTCGTTGAGGCGGCGCGCGAGCTGGGCGGTCGCGAGGCCGTCCGCATCCCCTTCCGCTGGGGCGCCGCCAACACCGGCCGCGCCGCCGGCGCCACCGAACTCGGCGCTGTCAGCGTCACCGTCACCCGCTAAGGATGTCCGCCATGAAGAAGCCGCTCGCCCTCGTCGTCGCCCTCGCCATGCTGGCCCTGCCCATGAACGCCCAGGCCCACCGCGCCTGGCTGGCTCCGACCGCAACCGTCCTGTCGGGCACGGACGCCTGGGTCGGCTTTGACGCCGGCATGTCCAACGGCGTGTTCATCCCTGACCACGCCGCCATGAACCTCGCCGGGCTGGTCATCACCGCGCCGGACGGCTCAACCGCCCAGCCGGAGAACATGATCCGCGCCCGCTACCGCTCGTCTTTCGACCTGCACCTGACCCAGCCGGGCACCTGGAAGGTCGCCAATGTGATGGGCGGCGTCATGGCCACCTACAAGGAGAACGGCGAGGAGAAGCGCTGGCGCGGTCAGGCCGCCGACTTCCCCTCGGCCCTCCCCGCCGGCGCCACGGACGTCGTGGCCACCCGCACCTCGAGCCGAATCGAGACCTTCGTCACCCTCGGCGCCCCGACCGACACCGTCTTCACCAATCCGGCCGACGGCCTCGTCCTGATCCCGGTCACCCACCCCAATGATCTGGTGGCGGGCGAGGCGGCGACCTTCAAACTGTCGATCGACGGCGTCCCGGCCTCCAATGTCGAGGTCACCATCGCCCGGGGCGGCACGCGCTATCGCGATAATCCGGAGGAGATGACCGTCACCACGGGCTCCGACGGCGCCTTCACCGTCACCTGGCCCGAGGCCGGCATGTACTGGCTCAACGCCTCGGTCCGCACCCCCGCCCAGGGCGAGACTATCGCGGCCAACGCCCAGTATGTCGCCGTCATGGAAGTCCTGCCCTGACCGACCGTCCCTCAGCGCCGGACCGGTCCGGACCGCCGCCTGTCGGGATCGGCGAGGGCGGCCCGCGCGCGAACAACCGCGTACTGATCCCCACCCACGGCCGGACGCCCGTCCGGCCGCCGCAGGACTTCGTCTGGGACTTCGCCGGGGAAACCATGGGCACGACCTGGGCGGTGCGTCTCGTGCCCCCGCCCGGCCTGACCCGCGCCGCCCTCCAGTCGGCGATCGAGGACGAGCTGAACCGGATCGTCCTGCTGTTCAGCCACTGGGAACCGCGTTCGGAGCTGTTCCGTCTCAATGCGGCGCCGCCCGGCTTCTGGGCGGTGTCCGAGCCGTTCTGGTCGCTGCTGAACGCCGCCCTCGACCTCGCCGACGACACCAATGGAGCGGTCGATCCGACCCTCGGCGCCCTCGTCGATCTGTGGGGTTTCGGGCCTCCGGGGCCGCGTCCGCTCGACGCCTTCGGCAAGGGCTACACCGTCCCCTTCGAGGACGAGATCGCCGCCGCGAAAGCCCTCTCCGGCTGGGGCCGCGTACGGCTCAACCGCGACGCCCGCGCGGTGCAGCAGCTGGGCGGCGTCAAGCTCGACCTGTCGGGCATCGCCAAGGGCCACGCGGTCGACAAGGTCTCGGAACGCCTCACGGCCATGGGCGCGACCCATCATCTGGTCGAGATCGGCGGCGAGCTTCGCGGCGCCGGGGTCAAGCCCGACGCCCGCCCATGGTGGACCGAACTGCAGCAGGCTCCCGGCGCGCCGGCGCCCCGCACCGTCGTCGCCCTGTTCGACATGGCGGTGGCGACGTCGGGCGACTGGGTCCGCAACTACGAGGTCTATGGTCAGAGCTATAACCACACCATCGACGGCCGCACCGGGCGGCCGGTGAACAACGGTGTCGCCTCCGTGACGGTGCTGGCCGACACGGCGATGTACGCCGACGCCATGGCCACGGCCCTGATCGTCATGGGACCCGATGAAGGCCCCGCCTTCGCCGAAGCCCTGAACATCGCCGCCGCCTTCGTGGTCCGAGGCGAGGACGGCATGACCGAGACCGTCACCCCCGCCTTCGCCGCCATGTTGTCCGAGGGCGCGTGACCGCCGACCCCATCCGCTGGCTGTGGGCGGCGGCCGCCGTCGGCCTGTGGCTGCTGACAGTGGCCGCGATCGCCTGGGTGCGCGCACGCGCCCGTCGCGCCGCCGAACGTCGCGCCTCCGCCCTCGCCCCGACCGAGGGGTCCGGCGCCCTGCTGGTCGCCTTCGCCAGCCAGACCGGCCAGGCCGAGGAACTGGCCTGGATGACGGCTTCCGGCCTGTCGGACGCCGGCGTTCCGGCCCGCGTGGCCCTGCTGGGGGACCTCGACCCTGAGGCGCTCCGGACCCAGGGGCGCGTGCTGATCGTCGCCTCGACCACAGGCGAGGGCGATGGCCCGGACGCCATGTCGTGGTTCATGCGCCGGCATATGACGGAGCCCGTCGACCTGTCCGGCCTGTCCTACGGCCTGCTGGCGCTGGGAGACCGCACCTACGCCGACTTCTGCGGTTTCGGCCGGGCGCTCGACCTCTGGCTTCGGCGCTCGGGCGCCACGCCGCTGTTCGACCGGATCGAAGTCGACAACGGCGACGCCGGAGCCATCCGGCACTGGCAGCACCAGCTCGGCGTCGTCACCGGCCACGCCGTCCAGGCCGACTGGACGCCGCCGGCCTACGATCGCTGGCGCCTCGTCGCCCGCTCCCATCTGAACCCGGGCAGCCCCGGCGGCGAAGCCTGGCTGCTGGCCTTCGAGCCGGTCGATCACAGTCCCGATTGGGTCGCCGGCGACATCGCCGAAATCGGCCTGCCAGCCGTCGACGGAGTCTCCCCCGGCAGCCGCGAATATTCGGTCGCCTCCCTGCCCGCCGACGGCCGGGCCGAATTCATCGTCCGGCTGATGACCCGGCCCGATGGGTCGCCGGGCCTGGCCTCCGGCTGGCTGACGCGCGATCTCGCCGTCGGCGACCCGGTCGGGATGCGCATCCGCACCAATCGCAGCTTCCATGGTCCCGCCGCCGAAACCCCCTTGATCCTGATCGGCAACGGCACCGGCCTCGCCGGCCTTCGCGCCCACTGGCGAGCCCGCGCCGGCGCCGCGCAGGGCGGAACCTGGCTGATGTTCGGAGAGCGGACCTCGGCCCACGACGCCTTCCTCGACCAGGAACTTCGGGCGGCCTGCGCCGCCGGCGTCCTGACCCGGCTGGACCGCGCCTTCTCCCGCGATCCGGGCGACGGTCGCTATGTCCAGGCGGTGATCGCCCAGAACGCCGCCGAGCTCGCGGCCTGGATCGATCGCGGCGCCACCCTTCTGGTCTGCGGCAGTCTGGAGGGCATGTCCCAGGGCGTCCATTCGGCTCTCGAGTCGGCCCTGGGCGCCGACCGTCTCCTGACTCTCGCCGAAACCGGCCGCTATCGCCGGGACGTCTACTGAGGCCGGAACCGCCCGGGAACGGGTCGGCGACGGTTTACGCCCGCTTCATCTGAGTGCGCTAGACGCGAAGCATGCGCAGCCTGTTCGCGTACCTGTCGGCGCTGCTTTCGCCGGTCTCCGGCCGGGCGAACACGCTCGACCAGGACGCGCGTCTGACCCACATGGCGCTTCACGATCAGGAAACCGGGCTCGGCAATCGCCTTTCGCTGGAGCGCGCCGCCGCCGGCGGAGGGCCGGTCTATGTCGTCCTGTTCGGCATCGACCGCTTCGAAATCCTGCGCAACGCCATCGGCTATGATTCCATGGCGGGCCTGCTGACCACGGTCGGCCATCGCCTCTCCGGACTGAGCGGCCGCACCCCCGTCGCGCGGGTCGGCGCCGGCGTCCTGGGTCTCGTCCTTCAGGCCGCGGACGGGGACGAAGCCGTCCACACCGCCGCCCGCCTCTGCGAGGCCGCCCACGCCCCGGTGATCCTCAACGGAGCCCCCGTCGACATCGTTCTGACCGCCGGCGTTGCCCGCGCCGGAGAGACCAATCGCAATGTGGCCTCCGCGGTCGACCGGGCCTCCATCGCCGTCGATCAGGCCCGCGCCGCCCATCGCCGGGCCATGGCGTTCGACGCCCTCCGCTACGGCGATCCGGCCGGCAACCTGTCCCTGATCAGCGAACTGATGGCCGCGCTCGACAACGGCGAGTTCTCGTTGAACTACCAGCCCAAATACGACTTCCGCGCCGAGGGCGTCCGCGCGGTCGAGGCGCTGGCGCGCTGGACCCACCCGCGCCGCGGCTGCGTCCCTCCCGATCTGTTCGTGGCCATGGCCGAGGAAACCGGCCACATCCGGCCGCTCACCGAATGGGTCATCCGTCAGGCCATCCATGACCAGGCCGAGCTTCGCCGCGCCGGCCATGATCTGACGGTGTCGGTCAATGTGTCCGGTCGCCTGTTGTCGGACGAGAGCTTCGCCGACTTCGCCCTCGCCGCCGTGGAGGCGTCCGGCGCCCGGCTGTGCTTCGAGATCACCGAGACGGCCGTGGTCGCCAATCCCGAGGTCGCCCTGCACCTGCTCGAGCGGTTCGCCGAGGCCGGGATCTCCGTATCGCTGGACGACTACGGCTCCGGCCTCTCGTCCCTGACCTATCTCAAACAGATCCGCGCCGACGAACTGAAGATCGACAAGAGCTTCATCCTCGGCCTCGACGACTCGGCCCGCGACGCCCTGCTGGTCAAATCGACCATCGACCTGGCCCACGGCCTCGGCATGAGAGTCACCGCAGAGGGAGTCGAGACCCCGACCGCCCTGGCCCTGCTGCGCGGCATGGGCTGCGACATGGCGCAGGGTTATCTGATCGGCCGCCCCGTCTCGTTCGGAGCCCTCATCGAGCGGCTCGACGGACCGGCCCGCAAGGCGACGACTGTCGCCGCCTGACACCGGTTCACCCCGCCGCCACAGCCTTCATCGTCACCGCCGGGTCGGCCAGCCGCTGCGCGTCCACCGGCGTGCCGCGCCCGATCATCTGGCGTCCGGCCATGAACTCCCCCGGCGCATTGACCGCCTCGACGCAGACGATCCGGTCGCCCGCGAGGTGGAATACGGCGAAGGCCGCCGCGTGCGGATCGCCGCGCAGCACCTGCCGGTCCGCGCCTTCCGGAAGGCCGGCGATCTGCAGCTTGACGTCGTATTGGTCCGACCAGAACCACGGCACCTCCGGCGTCGGCGCCGGCCGTCCGGCGATCACCGCCGCCGCCTGCTTCGCCTGCTCCAGCGCGTTGGGCACGCTCTCCAGCCGCTGCATCCGCCCGCCATGCACGGGAACGGGTCTCCAGGTCACGTCCCCGACCGCCCAGATCGCCGGGTCCGAGGTCCGGGCGGTCTCGTCGACGACGACGCCGTTCTCGCACGCCAGCCCCGCCGACCTCGCCAGCTGGTCGCAGGCCGCCGCCCCGACGCCGACCAGAACTGCATCCGCCTCGATCAGCCCTCCGTCGCCCAGCCGCACCCCGCCGTCCTCGAAGGCCGTCACCTCGGCCGAGGTCAGCACCTCGACGCCGTGCGCCCGATGATAGCGGGTGAAGAAATCCGACAGGGTCCGCGAGGCCACCCGCGCCAGCACCCGGTCCATCCGCTCGATGATCACGGCCTCGGCCCCCAGCGCCCGCGCCGAGGCGGCGGCCTCCAGCCCGACATAGCCGCCGCCGACCACGGCCAGCCGCTTGCCCGGGCCCAGCGCCGCCTTCAGCTTCTCGGCATCGGCCAACGTCCGCAGCTCCAGCAGATCCGGCCGGTCCGCCCCCGGAATGGCCAGCTTCCGGGCCGACGACCCGGTCGCCAGGATCAGGGCGTCATACGGCTCCACGGTCCCATCGGCGAAGGTCACCTTCCGGCTGGCGGAATCGATCGTCGTCGCGGTCGCGCCGAGCCGCAGTTCGATCCCGTGCTCGGCGTAGAAATCCTCAGGCCGCAGCAGCAGCGCCTCCAGATCGGCCTCGCCCTTCAGCCAGGCCTTGGACAGCGGCGGCCGCTGATAGGGCGGCGCCGGCTCCTCGCCCGCCAGCACGATCGGCCCCTCGTGCCCGTACTGCCGCAGCAGGGCCGCCGCCGACCCGCCCGCATGCCCCGCACCGATGATCAGAACCTTGGTCATGGGGGAAGGAGATAGAGGGGCCAGGGGCCAGGGGCTAGGGGAGATGCCGATGAGCCGGCCCCATCGTCCGCAACCCAGAACCCAGATCCCTAGACCCTGGACCCTACCCCTTGACCGTTCCACTGTTACAGCATAGTGTAACACGCCATGACCGACACCCTCCCCCGCAACGCCGCCGCCACGGCCCGCAGCCGCGTCGCCCTCTACGACGCCCTGCTGTCCCTCAGGACGCGCGACGAGGTCGACGCCTTCCTCGCCGACCTGTGCACCCCGGCCGAGGTCCGCGCCTTCGCCGAGCGCTGGGAGGTCGCCCGCCTGCTCGACGCCGGCGGCAAGTCCTATCGCGAGATCGCCGCCGAGGCCCAGGCCAGCCCGACCACCGTCGTGCGGGTCGCCCGCTTCCTCAAGGAAATGCCGCACCAGGGCTACCGCCTCGTGCTGGACCGCCAGAAAAACGCAAAAAGCCAGGCAGAGTAGAAATATCATGAGCACTGTTCAGGGGCGGCTGCGTATCGCCGTCCAGAAATCCGGCCGTCTGGCCGACCGCAGCCTCGACCTCGTCCGCGACGCCGGCCTGCGCGTGGTCAAGGGCAACAACGACCTCCTCTACCGGGTCGAAAACTATCCGATCGACCTGCTGCGGGTGCGTGACGACGACATCCCGACCTTCGTCGCCGACGGCGTCTGCGATCTGGGAATCGTCGGCGAGAATGTGCTGGAGGAGGCGCGCAACGGCGGTCCCGTCGCCGAGGTGATCATGCCGCTCGGTTTTGGCCGCTGCACCCTCAAGATCGCCGTGCCTCCGACCCTGGCCTATGACAACCCCGCCTCGCTCGACGGTCTGCGCATCGCCACCTCCTACCCCCGGATCCTGCGCCGCTACCTCGACGAGCGGAAGGTGCGCGCCGACATCGTCACCATGCGCGGCGCCGTCGAGGTCGCCCCCCGGCTCAAGCTGGCCTCCGCCATCTGCGATCTGGTCTCCACCGGCGCGACGCTCGAGGCCAACGGCCTCGCTCCGCGCGAGACTGTGCTGGAAAGCCAGGCCGTGCTGATCCGCTCGCCGGTCGCCCCCGAACCTGACCTCCAGCACCTGCTCGACAGCATCATCGAGCGCATGGCCGGCGTCGTATCCTCGCAGGGGGCCAAATACGTCATGCTCAACGCCCCGCGTTCGGCGCTCGACCAGATCACCGCCATCCTGCCCGGCGCCGGCTCCCCGACGGTCATGCCCCTGTCCGGCCGCGACGACGCGGTCGCCGTCCACGCCGTCTGCCAGGAGGCCGTGTTCTGGGAGACGCTGGAGAAGCTCAAGGCCGCAGGGGCCTCGGCCATCCTCGTCCTGCCGATCGAGAAGATGATGTGATGCCCAGCCTCTTCGGAAACATCATCGACTGGACCACCCTCGACGCCGCTGGCCGCCGCGGGGCCCTGACCCGCCCCACCCGCCGCGCCGAGGCCCGGGTCAGCGACGTCGTGCGCGAGATCTTCGACGATGTGCAGGCGCGCGGGGGAGCCGCCATCGCCGACTGGAGCCTGAAACTCGACGGCTTCGCGCCGCGCCGCATCGCCATCACCCCGCAGGCCGTCGCCGCCGCTCGCGACGCCTTGCCGCCGACAGCCACCCGCGCTCTCCGCATCGCCGCCGACAACATCCGCGTCTTCCACCAGGCCACCCGGCCGGAAGACTCCCCGTGGGTCGAGACCACGCCCGGCGTGCGCTCCCGCCTCGTCTGGCGCCCCATCCGCGCGGCCGGCCTCTACGTCCCCGGCGGCACGGCCCCGCTGTTCTCCTCCCTGCTGATGCAGGCCATCCCGGCCGCGGTCGCAGGGGTGGGGCAACGCGTCGTGGTCACCCCGCCCGCAAAGGACGGCGGCGTCCACCCCGCCATGATCTACGCCGCCGCCGAGGCCGGCCTCGACGCCCTGTGGCTGATCGGCGGGGCCCAGGCCGTCGCCGCCCTGACCTTCGGCGCCATCCTCGACGACGGCGAGATCGAACCGGTCGACAAGCTGTTCGGTCCCGGCAACGCCTTCGTCGCCGAAGCCAAGAAACAGGCCGCCGCCCGCCCCGGCGGCCCCGCCGTCGACATGCCCGCCGGTCCCTCGGAGCTTCTGGTCATCGCCGACCGCGACGCCGATCCGGAGATCGCCGCCGCCGACCTGCTCAGCCAGGCCGAGCACGACGCCGACGCCCAGGTCATCCTCGTCTCGGAGAGCCGCGCCAATATCGAGGCCATCCTCGCCGAGGTCGAACGTCAGCTCGAAACCCTGCCCCGCGCCGACATCGCCCGCGCCTCCCTCGCCGGCGCCCGCGCCATCCGGGTCCGCGACATGGCCGAGGCCTGCGAGGTGGCCAACCTCTACGGTCCGGAACACCTCGCCCTGCAGACCGTCGACGCCGAAGCCCTCGTCGAGCGGATCACCGCCGCCGGCGCGATCTTCGTCGGAGCGTTCGCCGCCGAGACCCTCGGCGACTACGCCGCCGGCCCCAGCCACGTCCTGCCCACCGACGGCGCGGCCCGGACTATCGGCGGGATCACCACCGCCAGCTTCATGACTTCGATGGCGGTCCAGTCCGTCAGCGAGGCCGGCGCCCGCGCCCTCGCCCCTGTCGCGGCTTCCCTCGCCCGCCTGGAAGGCCTCGAGGCCCACGCCCGCGCCGCCGATCTGAGGAGCGGCGCATGACCCTGACCAACCTGCCCGCCCCCTTCCCGCCGCTGGTCTCCGGCGGCGACGGCCTTGACCGCTACCCCGCCGAGCCGCGCGCCCTCGCCGCCCGCATGGCCGAGGTCTATGGCGTCGCCGCCGACTGCGCCCTGCCGGTCCGCGGTCTGACCCACGGACTGGAGCTGGTCTTCCGCCTCGCCGCCCGCGACGGGCTGGCGGTCCAGGCCCCTGACGCCGAGCCCTATCGCGCCCTCGCCGCCCTCTACGCCCGCCCCGTCGGCGGCGCCGGAACCGGGGCGGTGATCCTGCGCGCCCTCGGCTCGCCCGAGGCCGTGGCCGAAATGGCCGCCCGGGTCGCCCCTGCCCTGCTGGTCATCGACGAGGGCCTGGCCGAGTTCACCGACGCGCCCTCCGCCGCCGCCGTCATCGCCGCCCACCCCAATCTCGTGGTGCTGCGCAGCCTGTCGCTGGCCCATGGTCTCGCCGGCGCCCGCGTCGGCGCCGCCCTGGCCCAGTCGGAAACCCTGACCCGCCTCGCATCGGTGATGGAGCCCTGGGCCCTGCCGGAAGTCTCCATCCGCATGGCCCTGCAGGCGCTCGACCCCTCGCGCATGATGGAGACCGGCCAGCGCGTCGCCCGCGTTCGCGCCGAGCGCGAGCGGTTGACCAAGGCTCTGTCCCGGGCCATGGCGGTCGAACCCGGCTTCGGCCCCGTCATCATGGCCCGGCCGTCCGACATCGACGCCGTCCTCGCCGCCCTCGCCCGCTACGCCGTCCCGGCGGAGCGCGCCGGCGATCGTCTGCGCCTGCCCGTGTCCGCCCGCCCCGAGGTCAACGACCGCCTGCTCGCCGCCCTCGACCTCGCCCCCGCCGCGACGCGTCCTCACCGCACCGGCGAGGCCGTCCGCGACACCAAGGAAACCCGCATCGTCTGCGCCGTCGACCTCGACGCGACCGGCCCCGTCTCGATCGCCACCGGCGTCGGCTTCTTCGACCACATGCTGGAGCAGGTCGCGGCCCACGGCGGTTTCTCCCTGCGCCTGTCATGCGAAGGCGACCTTCACACCGATCCGCACCACACCATCGAGGACTCGGCCATCGCCCTGGGACAGGCCCTGAAACAGGCGCTGGGCGAGCGTCGCGGCATCGCCCGCTACGGCTTCGTCCTGCCCATGGACGAAGCCAACGCCTCCGTCTCCATCGACCTGTCCGGCCGTCCCTTTCCGGTGTTCGACGGGACGTTCAGCACGCCCTTCATCGGCGACTACCGCACCGACCTGACCGCCCACGTCTTCCGCTCTCTGGCCGAACACCTCGGCGCCGCCATCCACATCACGGTCACCGGCGACGACGACCACCACAAGACCGAGGCCGTCTACAAGGCCTTCGGCCGCGCCCTGCGTCAGGCCATCCGCATCGAGGGCGACGCCGTTCCCAGCACCAAGGGGGTGTTGTGACCACCGTCACCGTCCTCTCCTACGGCGCGGGCAACGTCGCCTCGGTCCAGTTCGCCCTGGAGCGGCTCGGCGCGAGGGTCCGGCTGACCGCCGACCCCGCCGAGGTCGCGACCGCCGAACGCCTGATCGTGCCCGGCGTCGGCGCCGCCGGCTACGCCATGGCCCGGCTGGCCGATCTGCGCCTGGTCGAGCCGATCCGCTCCTTTTCCCGCCCCCTGCTCGGCGTCTGTCTCGGCCAGCAGCTGCTGTTCGACTCCAGCGAGGAAGGCGGCGGCGTCCCCCTGCTCGGCCTGATCCCCGGCGTCGTCCGTCGTATGGAGCCGGCCGCCGACCGCCCGGTGCCGCACATGGGCTGGTCGAAGCTCGCCGTCACCCGGGCCGACCCGCTCCTCGAAGGGCTCGGCGATCAACCGTGGGCCTATTTCGTGCACAGCTACGTCTGTCCCGAAGGCCCGGCCACGCTCGCACGGGCCGATTACGGCGAGCCCGTCCCCGCCGTCGTCCGCAGCCGCGACCGCTGGGGCTGCCAGTTCCATCCCGAACGCTCGGGCGCCGCCGGCGCCCGCATCCTGCGAAACTTTCTGGAGCTCCAGGCATGATCGTCTACCCGGCCATCGACCTCCGCGGCGGCGTCTGCGTGCGCCTGATGCACGGGCGTTTCGACGCCGTGACCGTCTATGACGAAGACCCGGCCGCGCGCCTCGCCGCCTTCGCCGCCGCCGGAGCCGACTGGGCCCACATCGTCGACCTGGACGGAGCCGAGGCCGGCCGCGCGATGCAGCACGCCCTGATCGGAGAACTGGCCCGCTCCGGCGACGTCCTGATCCAGTCGGGCGGCGGCGTGCGCTCGGACGACGATATCCGCGCCCTCCTCGCCGCCGGGGTCGCCCGCGTCGTCGTCGGCTCCCAGGCCGTGACCCGCCCCGAGGCGGTGGCCGGCTGGCTCGAGCATTTCGGCGCCGACCGGCTGACCCTCGCTATCGACGTTCGAGCCGTCGGCGACCGCTGGGCTCCGGCTATCAAGGGCTGGACCCAGGTCGCCGAAGTCGATCTGTGGGCCGCCCTCGACCGCTATCCGCCGGGAACGGCCAGGCACCTGCTGGTCACCGACGTCGGCCGCGACGGCGCCCTGACCGGCCCCAATTTCGACCTGCTGGCCGAGATCCGGCGCCGTCGTCCCGATCTTGAGCTCCAGGCCTCCGGCGGGGTCGCCACGCTCGACGACCTGACCGGCGCCAAGGCTGTCGGGGCCGCCGGCGTCATCGTCGGCCGCGCCCTGTATGAGCGCCGCTTCACCCTGCAGCAGGCGCTGGAGACCGCCCGCGCATGACCGCCCGGCGCATCATCCCCTGCCTGGACGTCAAGGACGGCCGCGTGGTCAAGGGCGTCCGCTTCGAGGGCCATGTCGACATGGGCGACGCCGCCGATCTCGCCGCCCGCTATCGCGATCAGGGCGCCGACGAACTGGTCTTCTACGACATCGCCGCCTCGCCAGAGGGCCGCACCCTCGACTACGGCTGGGTGCGCGAAATCGCCCGCCTGCTCGACATTCCGTTCAGCGTCGCCGGCGGCATCCGCTCGGTCGAACAGGCCGGCCGCTGCCTCGATCACGGCGCCGACAAGGTCTCGATCAACTCCCCGGCCCTCGAACGGCCCGAACTGATCGCGGAAATGGCAGCCCGCTTCGGGGCCCAGTGCGTCGTCGTCGGCGTCGACTCGAAACGCGCCGGCGACGACTGGTTCGTTCACCAGTACACCGGCGATCCCTCCGCCAGCCGCGGCGCCGGCCGCCGCACCCTCGACTGGATCGTGGAGGCGCAAGCCCTCGGCGCCGGCGAGATCGTCCTCAACTGCATGGACGAGGACGGCGTCCGCCGCGGCTATGACATCGCCCAGCTGACCGCCGCCCGCGAACGCCTGACCATCCCGCTCGTCGCCTCGGGCGGCGCCGGCGAGGCCGCCCATTTCCGCGATGTGTTCGAACAGGCCGGCGTCTCCGGCGCCTTGGCCGCCAGCGTCTTCCACACCGGATCCCTGACCATTCCCGACCTCAAGGCCTTCCTGGCCCGCTCGGGCGTTGAGGTGAGACCATGATCGATCCCGCTGCGCTCGACTTCGCCAAGGGCGACGGCCTGATCCCCGTCGTCGTCCAGGACGTCGCCACCCTGCAGGTGCTGACCCTCGCGTATATGGACCGCGCCGCCCTCGACGAAACGATCGCCTCGGGCGAGGCCACCTTCTTCTCCCGCTCGCGCGGCGGCCGCTGGCGCAAGGGCGAGACCTCCGGCGACCGGCTGTCCGTCGTCTCCATCACCCCCGACTGCGACGGCGACGCCCTGGTGCTCAAGGTCCGCCCGGTCGGGAACGCCTGCCATCTCAACCGCGTCAGCTGTTTCGGCGACGAGGACGCCCCCGGCCTCGGCCGCCTCGCCCGGCTGGAGCAGACCATCACCCTCCGCGCCGCCGCCGACCCGGCCGAAAGCTGGACCGCCCGCCTGCTCGCCGAGGGCCCCAAACGCGCCGCCCAGAAGGTCGGCGAGGAGGGCGTCGAGACCGCCCTCGCCGGCGCCGCCGGACCGGATTCGGAACTCGCCTCCGAGGCTGCGGATTTGATCTATCATCTGCTGGTGCTGCTGCGCGCCCGTCACATGGTGTTTCAGGACGTCCTCGACGTCTTGGCGCAACGCGCGGAAGCGGCCAGACCAATCCCCGGTCAAGCTGGGACCGTAACCTGAGGAGAGCGTATGGCGGCCCTGGTGCTGTTCGGCGGCGGCGGCGACCTCGCGATGAGGATGCTCCTGCCCTCGCTCTATTTTCTCGAGCACGACGGCCTGCTGCCTGACGACCTCAAGATCATCGGGGCCGCGCGCTCCGAAGAGAGTCGCGAGGACTACATCGCCCGGGTCCGCCAGTCGGTCGAAGCCAAGGCCCGCACCGACGACGCCTGGTCCGACGACGCCTGGTCCCGGATGGAGGCCCGCCTCGACTATCTCGCTGTCGACGCCACCTCGGCAGAGAGCCTGAAGCCGCTCAAGGACAAGGTCGGCGACGGCGCCTGCACGTCCTTCCTCGCCGTCTCGCCCTCGCTGTACGCCCGCATCGTCACCGCCATGCGCGCCGCCGGCCTCGCCGAGGCGGACGACCGGGTCGTGCTGGAAAAGCCCGTCGGCCGCGACCTCGAAACCTTCCGCGAGATCGACGACGCGGTGGCCGACGCCTTCTCCGAGCATCAGGTGTTCCGCATCGACCACTATCTCGGCAAAGAGACGGTCCAGAACCTGATCGCCCTGCGCTTCGGCAACACCATCTTCGAGCCGCTGTGGAACAATCTCAGCATCGACCACGTCCAGATCACCGTCGGCGAAACCGTCGGCGTCGGCGATCGCTGGCCGTATTACGACGAGTACGGAGCATTGCGCGACATGCTCCAGAACCACATGCTCCAGCTGCTCTGCCTCGTGGCCATGGAGCCGCCCTCCGACCTCGACCCGGACTCGGTCCGCAACGAGAAGGTCAAGGTTCTGCGCAGTCTTCGTCCGATTACGCACGAAGAGGCTGAACGGGTCACCGTACGGGGCCAGTACGTCGCCGGAACTGTCGAGGGCAAGACCGTGCCCGGCTACGACGAGGAGCGCGGCGCGGACTCCGACACCGAGACCTTCGTCGCCGTCCGCGCCGACATCGACAACTGGCGCTGGGCCGGCGTGCCCTTCTTCATGCGCACCGGCAAACGCCTGCCCGAGAAGCGCACCGAGATCGTCATCCAGTTCAAGCCAGTGCCGCATTCGATCTTCGACCACGGCGACCGCGGCGCGATCGAGGCCAACCGCCTGGTCATCGCCCTGCAGCCCGAGGAGGACATCTCCCTCTCGGTGATGAACAAGAAGCCCGGGCTCGACCAGCGCATGCAGCTGCAGCCGATCCAGATGTCCCTGTCCTGGGGCCAGAACGACCCGAGCGCCGCCCCGCCCCGCCGCCGCATCGCCTATGAGCGCCTGTTGCTCGACGCCCTCGCCGGCGATTCCACCCTGTTCGTGCGCCGCGACGAGGCCGAGCAGGCGTGGAAATGGGTCGACGAGGTCTCCGAGGCCTGGCAGGGCGCCGGCTTCAAGCCGCACGACTACCCTGCCGGAACCTGGGGACCCGAGGCCGCCGACCTGCTGCTTTCCCGCACCGGCCGGGAATGGAACAGCGGTCATGGCTGAGATCGAGACCTTTCCCGACTCCGCCGCCTGGGCCGAGGCGTGCGCCGCCCGCCTCGCCGAAACACTGTCCGCTGCTCTGAATGAAACCGGAAAGGCCGTCCTCGCCGGCGCCGGAGGCTCGACGCCCTCGCCCATCTACGCCCGGCTCGCCGCCGCGCCCCTGGACTGGTCGAACATCGCCGTCACCCTCGTCGACGAACGGTCCGTCCCCGAGACGTCGCCCGAATCCAACGCCGCCCTGATCAAGCGCGACCTGCTGACCGGCCCCGCCGCCGCCGCCCGCTTCGTGCCCCTCTATTCTCCGGCGGTGACGGTCGACCGGGCCGCCGCCCTCGCCGCCCACGCCCTCGCCGCGGAGGGCGGCCATCTCGATGCGGTCCTTCTCGGAATGGGTGAGGATGGCCATATCTGTTCGATGTTCCCCGATAGCCCGACCCTGAGAACCCTGCTCTCTCCGACCCTGCCGCCCACGGTTCTCGGCGTGCCCGCCGGCCGCGACGGCCGCGCCCCTTCGCTGGAGCGTCTGTCGATCAACCTGCCCTATCTGATCGGCGCCCGCCGCGTCATCCTCGCCATCACCGGCGCCGCCAAACGCGCGGTGTTCGAACGCGAGGCCGCCGGCGATCCCGCCGTCCAGCCGATCGCCGCCCTGATCGCCCACAAGGTCTCGCTCGACGTTCTCTGGACGGAGACCGCCCGATGACCCGTCTCAACCCCGTCGTCGCCGAGGTCACCGCCCGTATCGTCGAGCGGTCCCGCCAGGCCCGCACGGACTACCTGCGCCGCATGGACGCCGCCGCCGCCTCGGGCGTCGCCCGCGCCAAGCTCAGCTGCGCCAACTGGGCCCACGCCTTCGCCGGCCAGACCATCGCCGACAAGCTGACGGCCATGGGCGGCAAGGCCCCCAATATCGGCATCGTCACCGCCTATAACGACATGCTCTCGGCCCACCAGCCGTTCGAGCGCTTCCCGGCCGTGATCCGCGAGGCCGCGCGCGAGGTCGGCGCCACGGCCCAGGTCGCCGGCGGCGTGCCCGCCATGTGCGACGGCGTCACCCAGGGCCGTCCCGGCATGGAGCTGTCGCTGTTCAGCCGCGACGTCATCGCCATGTCCACCGGCGTGGCCCTGAGCCATGACGCTTTCGACTCGGTCATCGCCCTCGGCGTCTGCGACAAGATCGTGCCCGGCCTGTTCATGGGCTCGCTGGCCTTCGGCCACCTGCCGGTGATCTTCGCCCCGGCCGGCCCCATGCCCAGCGGCATTCCGAATGCGGAGAAAGCCCGGGTGCGCGGCCTCTACGCCCAGAACAAGGTCGACCGTCAGACGCTGCTCGAAAGCGAGATCGGCTCCTACCACTCGCCCGGCACCTGCACCTTCTACGGCACCGCCAACTCCAACCAGATGATGATGGAGCTGGGCGGGCTGCACATGCCCTCGACAGCCTTCGTCCACCCCGAGACCGGTCTGCGCGACGCCCTCACGGCCGCAGCGGCCAGGCGCGCCGTCGAACTGGCCCGCTCGGGCGAGGGCCGGATGGCCGACGTCATCGACGAGAAGTCGATCGTCAACATGATCGTCGCCCTGCTGGCCACCGGCGGCTCGACCAACCACGCCATTCACCTGGTCGCCATGGCCCGCGCCGCCGGGGTGATCATAGACTGGACCGACATGGATCAGCTCAGTTCGGTCACGCCGCTGCTGGCTCGCGTCTATCCCAACGGCTCGGCCGATGTGAACGCCTTCCAGGCCGCCGGCGGCGTCGCCTTCGTGGCTCGCGAACTGGCCGGGGCCGGAAACATCCACTCCGACGTCCGGACCATCATGGGCCCCGGCATCCACCACTATTTCCAGGAGCCGTCGCTGGTCGACGGCGAACTGGTCTGGCGCGACGGCGTCACGGAGAGTCTGGACACGGACATTCTTCGCCCCGCCTCCGATCCCTTCGATCGCGAGGGCGGCCTGCGCCTGGTCGAGGGCGACCTCGGCCGCGCCGTCATCAAGGTCTCGGCGGTCAAGCCGGAGAACCGCGTCGTCGAGGCCCCCGCCGCCGTGTTCGAAACCCAGGAAGACGCCCTCCAGGCCTTCAAGGACGGCGAGCTCGACCGCGACGTCGTCGTGGTGCTGCGTTTCCAGGGGCCCAGGGCGAACGGCATGCCCGAACTGCACAGCCTCTCTCCCGCGCTGGGCGTCCTGCAGGACAAGGGTTTCAAGGTCGCCTTCGTCACCGACGGCCGCATGTCCGGCGCCTCGGGCAAGACCCCTGCGGCCATCCATGTCTCGCCCGAGGCCGTGGCCGGCGGCATGCTCGGCCGGGTCCGCGACGGCGACATCATCCGGCTCGATCCCGAGGCCGGCGTCCTGACCACCGTCGGCGTCGACCTCTCGACCCGGCCCGCCGCGACGCGCTCGCCGGAGCACGCCGGCGGCTCGGCCTGGGGCTACGGCCGCGAACTGTTCGGCGCCTTCCGCCATGTCGTCTCGACCGCCGAGGAAGGCGCCTCCGTCTGCTTCACCGGTCCCCCGGCGGCGACGGCCTGGAGCGACAGCCCGCCCGATCCCAACCTTGTCGACCGGGCGGTCGATGCCTGAGCCCGCCCAAGGAGACCATCCATGACCATCGCCTGGGACAAGACTCTGCTGGTCGGCGACGTTGGCGGCACCAACGCCCGCTTCGCCATCGCCCACATGGTCAACGGCAAGCCGGTGCTCGAGCACCACGAGAGCTTCAAGGGGCGGGACCATCCGACCTTCCTCGGCGGGGTGAAGGCCTTCATCGACGGTTGCGAGGTCAAGCCGACCTCGGGCGTCATCGCCGTCGCCGGCCCGGTGACCGACGGCGCCATCGACCTGACCAACTCGCCGTGGCGGGTGTCCGAGGCGGAGCTCGGCACGCTTGGCCTCAATCCCGTGCGGCTGATCAATGATTTCGAGGCCCTGGCATGGGGCGCGCCGGTCGTGCCGCGCGACGAGCTCGCCTCCCTCGGCGGACCGGGCGAGGGCGACCCCGAATCGGCTATCGCTGTCCTCGGCCCCGGCACCGGTTTCGGCGTCTCGGCCCTCATCCGCGACTTCCACGGCCGCGAGATGGCCATGCCGTCCGAGGGCGGCCACGCCTGTTTCGCGCCCGGCGATCCGATCGAGGACGAGATCCTGCGCATCCTGCGCCGCCGCTACGACCGCGTCTCGATCGAGCGCCTGATCTGCGGCCCCGGCCTGCTCAACATGCACCGCGCCCTGGCTGAGATCGACGGGCGCGAGACCCATATCGACGACCCGGCCCAGATCACCGACGAAGCCATGGCCGATCCGCGCAGCGCCTGCGGCGCGACCCTCGCCCGCTTCTGCGCCATTCTCGGCGCCGTCGCCGGCGACATCGCCCTGACCACGGGCGCGCGCGGCGGCGTCTATATCGCCGGCGGCATCGCCCCGCGCATCCTGCCCTTCCTGCAGGCTAGCCCGTTCCGTGAGCGCTTCGAGCGCAAGGGCCGGTTCACGGACTATATGACGGCCATCCCGACCCATGTGATCCTGCACAAGCACGCGGCCCTGTTGGGCGCCGCCCGGGTGGCCTTCGACGAGGCCGGATGACGGATTTCCGAAAAATCATCACGCGGGCGTGAACCCATCGTGAGGGGCCGCGTTATGGAGGCTCCACTCTGGAAGGAAGCCATTCCCATGCGTAAACTGATCATCGCCGCCGCCGCCACCTTCGCCCTCGCCGGCGTCGCCGCCTGTGGCGAAAGCGCCGCCGACAAGGCCGCTGAAACCCAGGCCGACGCCCTGGAAGAACAAGCCGCGGCCGCTCCGACCGAAGCTGAAGAAACCGCCCTGAACGAACAGGCCGACATGGTCGAGCAGCAAGCCGGCAACGCCGACGGCGGCATGACCACCGAGAACACCCCGAACACCTCGCCGTCGACGGCGAACCCGGGTCAGTAAGACGGACAGTCGCCGGGTCTCATGAGCCCGGCGATACCCTTCGAACGGTCAGCCCCCGTCGCTCACGCGGCGGGGGTTTTCCGTTTTCGCCCAATGGGCCAGCGCCCAGGTGAGGAAGACCGGACCCAAGACCGCCGCCTGACCCGGCCCGGTTTCGGCGGCGATCAGGAACAAGCCCCACCAGACCGCCAGGTCTCCCAGATACTCCGGGCGGCGCAACCAGCGGCGCAGGCCCGCGGGCGCTGACGGATCGGCGGACGGACGCCTGGCCTGTCGTAGGCTGCCGACCCCCTCGAGGCCGATGCCCGCCACCGCCAGCACGGCGCCGGTCCACCCCATCCACCCCACCGCCGGCAGGAAGTCGATCTGGCCCAGCTGCACCGGCAGCGAGGCCAGCCAGGCCAGCGCCCCCTGGGGCAGGAAGAACAGCAGCAGGCGGGTGCGCGCCCCGCTCCATCCCCGGCCCGCCGCGATCCGCTCGCCCACGGTGGCGTACCGGCGGTCCGCCTCCGCCCGCGCGGTCGGGGCCAGCCGCCGCCACGCCTGCGGCAAGGCCCAGATCGTCACCAGCCAGAGCAACAGCCCCCGGCGCACGGGATCGCCATCGGTGAGGAAGAAGGTCATGGCCGCCGTCGCGGCCATCGCCAGCGGCCAGGCCGCATCGATGAATCCGACGCCCTTCCAGCGCAGCGACAGCGCCCATAGCGCGGCCATCGCCGCCAGCAACAGGCCAAGGTTCAGGCCCGCCAGCGCGGCGATCTCGACAAGGGTCATCAGGCGGGACCGCCGCCGCGGGTGGCCGGATGCATCGGCTCAGTCGACGCAGATCGTGGCCTGGGCCTTGCCGTCCTCGACCGTGGTGTAGCAGCCGAAGGAGCCGCTGACGGCCTGGCACTGGCCGACCACGGCCGCCCCGGCGCGAGGCGCATCCGTCACATCCTCGATCCGGCAATTGCCCTGGCAGTCGTCGCCGTCGGTGCAGCGTTTGCCGGCGTCGCTGTAGGAGACCACGCACTGCACCGTCTGCATCCGCCCCTGCGGCAGCATCTTGCCGCCCCTCGCCGCGCAGGCCGCCGCGTCTTCGGCCGGCGTCTGGACGACCGGCGCCGCCTGCGCCAGATCGGTCTTGGCCCCCTCGAGCGGCATCGGCTGACAGGCGGCGGCGAACAGGGCCGCCAGCATCGCAAGGCGCTTCATTTCACGCGTCCCTTCTCGAACCCGGTCCAGACGTCGTCGTAGTCGAGCTGCATGGTGGGCGAGGTTTGCGCCCATTCCGTGGTGCGGATCGGCATCCGGGTCTCGAACATGAAGGCAAGGGTGTTCTCGATCTTCACCGGCTTCAGCTCGGCCGCCACCGCCTTGTTATAGCTGGCCTGATCCGGCCCGTGCCCGCTCATGCAGTTGTGCAGGCTGGCCCCGCCCGGGGCGAAGCCGCCCTCCTTGGCGTCGTATTCGCCGATCACCAGCCCCATGAACTCGCTCATCACATTGCGATGGAACCACGGGGGCCGGAAGGTGTCCTCGGCCACCATCCAGCGGGGCGGGAAGATGACGAAGTCGCAGTTGGCCGTCCCCGGCGTGTCGCTCGGCGATGTCAGCACCGTGAAGATCGACGGGTCCGGATGGTCGAAACTGACCGTGCCGATCGTATTGAACTTCGCCGTATCGTATTTGCAGGGCGCGTAATTGCCGTGCCAGCCGACCACATCCAGCGGGCTGTGGTCGAACGTCGTGCTGTACAGCCGCCCGCCGAATTTCTGCACGCACTCGGTCTGGCGATCGACATCCTCGAAGGCCGCGACCGGCGTCTGGAAATCCCGCGGATTGGCCAGGCCGTTCGAACCGATCGGCCCCAGGTCCGGCAGGCGGAAGGCCGCGCCATAGTTCTCGCAGACATAGCCGCGGATCGGCCCGTCGCACTCGACCCGGAAGCGCACCCCACGCGGAATGACCACCACCTCGCCGGGCCGGGCGTCGATGCGTCCCATCTCCGTGACGAATGCCTGATGTCCCGCCTGCGGGACGATCAGCAGCTCCCCGTCGGCGCAGTAGAAGACCCGATCGGTCATCGACCGGTTGGCGGCATAGAGGTGGATGCCGGTCCCGCTGAGCGCCTCGGGATCGCCGGTCCCGCCATAGGTGACCAGGCCCTCGACCCAGTCGGTCGGCTCCGTCGGCATGGGCAGCGGGTCCCAGCGCATCCGGTTCGGCGACGGGGGCGCCTCGTGGAACGGCCCCGACCGCACCAGCCCCTGCCGGAACGGCTTGTAGGCCGGATGCTGGGCCGACGGCCTCAGCCGATACAGCCACGACCGCCGGTTCTCGCTGCGCGGCGCCGTGAACGCCGTCCCCGACAGCTGCTCCGCATACAGCCCCATCGGCGCCCGCTGCGGCGAGTTCCGCCCTTCCGGCAGGGCGCCGGCGACGGCCTCAGTCGAAAAATGATTGCCGAACCCCGGCATATAGGCAGGCGCATTGGCTCGCGTCGTCATGGTGCGTCGTCTCCCGTGAGGAGAGGTTTAGGGCGCCCGGCCCGCGCGGGCTAGAACCCCTGGCTCCGCGCCATCCGCTCCTGATGGAAGCCCGCATCGCCGAGCAGCTCGTTCAGCACCCTGACCCGCTTCATGAACAGGCCGACGTCGAACTCGTCGGTCATGCCGACGCCGCCGTGCATCTGCACCGCCTCCTGCACCGCCAGTTCGGCGACGCGGCCAGCCTTGGCCTTGGCCACCGAAACGGCCAGCGGCGCGCTGTCCTTGCCGGCGTCCAGCGCCTGCAGCGCCCCCATCACCGCCGCCCGGGCGATCTCGATCTCCGAGAACAGATGCGCCGCCCGGTGCTGCAGGGCCTGGAACTCGCCGATCAGCTTGCCGAACTGCTTGCGCGTCCGCAGATAATCGAGCGTGGTCTGGAAGGCCTGGTCCCCCGCCCCCGTCAGCGACGCCGCCGCGCAGGCCCGGCCCAGGTTCAGCGCGCCTTCCAGCAACGCCTCCCCGCTCTCCACCGACCCGATCAGGGCGTCCGCATCCACCTCGACATCCGTCAGCGTCACCCGCGCCGCATTGTGCGCATCGACCATCACCGTCCGCTCGACCGCCACGCCGTCCGTGGACGGATCGACCAGGAACAGGCCGATCCCCTCCTCCGTTCGCGCCGCCACGATCAGGGCGTCGGCGACATGGCCGTCCAGCACGAACCCCTTGGCGCCGTTGAGCCGGAAACCGTTGCCCGACCGCTCGGCCATGGTCGTCATCCGCGCCGGCGCATGCTTGGGCCCCTCGTCCATCGCCAGCGAGACGATAGCCTCGCCCGCGGCGATCCGCGGCAGCCACGCCGCCTGCTGTTCATCCGAACCGCCCTTCAGCACCGTCGCCGCCAGCACCCCCGAGCCCATGAAGGGCGACGGCGTCAGGGTCCGCCCCAGCGCCTCGGCCACCACCCCGGCCTCGACCGCGCCCAGCCCCGAGCCGCCGTGCGCCTCGGGGATGACGACCCCCGCGAACCCCATCTCCCCGAACGCCCGCCACAGCTCGCGCGACACCCCGTCCGGGTCGCGGCTGTCGCGCAGCTTCCGCAGATGCGCGATCGGCGCCTCCTCACTCAGAAAGCCGTCCGCGGCCTCCTTCAGCATGGCCTGTTCTTCGGTCAGGATCAGCGGCATCAGGTCACCGGGTCAAGTTTCGCCAACACGAGACCGACGGCCTGTAAGGCGGGGGAAAGAAGGAGGATCGCGGGGAGCCAGATGGCCTTGCGACGGATGACCGCGACGACTGCGAGCACGCCGAGCGCGACGACAGGCGCCCAGAGGATCAGGCGGACCTGAAGCGTTGGATGGTCAAGGGAGCCGAGCATGAACAGCGTGCTGGCGACCTGCTGGCTAAAGACGGCGCTTCCAAGCCAGACGCAGATCGCGAGCGCCCAAAGAGCCAGCCGCATCCTACGCCCCCGGCAGCTGCAGCAGGTGTTTGGCGATGATGTTCAGCTGCACCTCGCTGGTCCCGCCTTCGATGGAGTTGGCCTTGGTCCTCAGCCAGTCGCGGGCCATCGCCCCGTCGCGCGACCGCTCGCCTTCCCACTCCAGCGCGTCCGATCCGCCCGCCGCCATCAGCAGCTCATGCCGCCGCTTGTTCAGCTCCGAGCCATAGTATTTCAGCATCGAGGCGATGGCCGGATGCGCCTGCCCGGCCTTGTGCAGATCGCCGGTCCGCTCCAGCGCGAGGTTGAAGGCCGCGGCGTCCACCTCCAGCTCGGCGATCCGGGCCCGGAGCATCGGCTCGTCCAGCCGCCCGTCCTCATCGACGCCCAGCGACCCGGTCGCCACCTGGCCCAGCGGCCGACCGCCGCCCATCTCGCCCATGGCCCCGATCATGGTCCGCTCGTGCGCCAGCAGCGCCTTGGCCACGTCCCAGCCCCGGTTCAGCGTCCCGACCAGGTTCGACTTCTCGACCCGCACGTCGTCGAAGAAGGTCTCGCAGAACGGGCTCTTGCCGCTGATCAGGGTGATCGGCCGCGTGCTGACCCCCTTCGTCGCCATGTCGAACAGCACGAAGGAAATGCCCAGATGCTTGGGCGTCTCCGGGTCGGTCCGCACCAGGCAGAAGATCCAGTCGGCCTTGTCGGCGTAGCTGGTCCACACCTTCTGGCCGTTGACGATCCAGTGGTCGCCGCGATCCTCGGCCCGGGTCTGGATCGAGGCCAGATCCGATCCCGCCCCCGGCTCGGAATAGCCTTGGCACCAGCGGATCTCGCCGCGCACGATCTCGGGCAGAAAGCGCTGCTTCTGTTCCTCGGTGCCGAAGGCCAGCAGCGCCGGCCCCAGCATCCACACTCCGAAACTGGCCAGCGGCGATTGCGCGTCGAGACGGCGCATCTCCGAGGCCAACACCTTGGCCTCCTCGCGGCTCAGCCCGCCGCCGCCATACTCTTTCGGCCACTCCGGCGCGGTCCACCCCCGCGCGCCCATCTTCTCCAGCCAGGTCTTGTGCGCCGGGGTCGGAAAGACGGCGTCACGCCCGCCCCAGACCCGGTCCTCGTCGCTCTTCACCGGCCCGCGGCACTCCGCGGGGCAGTTCGCCTCCAGCCACGCCCGCGTCTCCGCGCGGAAGGTATCGAGATCGGTCATCAGCGCCTCCGTCGCGGGGAGGTTAGCAGCGATTCAGCGGTGACGTAGCGTCACCCGCCGCCTGGGAGGAAGGGCGAGAAGGTGATCACCGTGAAGGTGTCGCGGATATTGGCCCGCGTCTGCACCGATTTCGTCACGAAGGTGCCGATGTCCATGTCCTTGGGCAGCTGGAACTTGGCCAGCAGGTCGTACTGGCCCGAGGTCGAATAGACCTCCGAGACGTGTTCGACATTGTCCACCACATCGGCCGCCACGTCGTTGGCGTGGCCCAGCTCGCATTTGATGAAGACGAAGATGGCGGTCATCATGGCGGCGGCTCCCGGAAGGCTCGAGTTCGTAGGGCTTAGGTCTTAGGGCTTAGTTTGACGGCGAACCAGCCACCACCGACCCATCCCTGCCTGAAGCCCCAAGCCCTAAGCGAAGCCCTTGGACCTCGAAGCCGAATACAACAACCGCGCCCGCGTCCCCGACCATCAGGCGGTCATGCTGCGCTGGCGGGCCGCCGGCGAGGCCGCCCGCGCCGCCCGGCCGCCTGTCGAGATCGCCTACGGCTCCGGCGAGCGCGAGGTCATGGATCTCTTCTCCGCCGGCGACGACGCTCCCGTCGCCGTCTTCCTGCACGGCGGCTACTGGCAGGCGCTGGACCGCAGCTGGTTCTCCGGCCTCGCCCCGGCCCTCAACGCCCATGGCGTCAGCCTCGCCATTCCCTCCTACGACCTCGCCCCCGCCGTCCGCCTGGGCCATATCCTGCGTCAGGTCCGCGCCGCCGTGGACGCTGTGCGCCAGCGCACCGGCGTCCGTCCTGTCGTCTTCGGCCACTCCGCCGGGGGCCACATGGCCGCCTGCATGCTCAGCGAAGGCCGCGCCGCCGCCGCCGTCGCCATCAGCGGGATCTTCGACCTGGCCCCCCTGATCCCGACCTCGCTCAACGTCGCCCTGCGCCTCGACGAGGCCGAGGCCGCCGCCCTGTCGCCCATTCACTGGCCGGTCCCTGACGGCTCGACCCCCGGCGGCACGGTGGTGGACTGCCTCGTCGGCGCCGACGAGAGCCCGGAGTTCCTGCGCCAGTCGAAGATGATGGCCGACCTCTGGGGCGCCCGGGGCGTCGAAACCCGCTACGAAGCCCTCCCCGGCCTCAACCATTTCACCGTCCTCGACCCGCTGTTCGACGCGGACAGCGCTCTGGTGAAACGGATCGTGGCCCTGGCGTCGCCATGACGGAACGGATGCGTGTCCGTCGTCGCGGGGTGCTAGGCTGACCGCCTGACAGGTCGGGGATCAACCTCCCCGCTGCGCCGCGCCAGGGGGCAGGCGATCCGGCGACTCCCCAGGAACCCGCATGCCCACTCGCGTCGACGCCCTCATCGACCATATCCGGTGGCTCGAGCACGAGCTCGAGGTCGAGTTCGCCAAACAGCGCGCCGGTTTCCGGTTCGGGCTCGAACACGGCCGGGCCCGGTTCGAACAGGAGGCCATCCGCCGGCTGACTGAGCGCCGCACCCGCCTGCTGAACTATGTGTTCAGCTCACCGCTGCTGGTCGCGGTGACCGCGCCGGTCATCTACTCCCTGCTGATCCCGTTCGCTGTGGTCGATCTGTGGGTGTCGATCTATCAGGCGGTCTGTTTCCGCGTGTACGGCATCCCCCAGGTCCGGCGCGGGCGCTACATGATTTTCGACCGCACCGGCCTGCCCTACCTGAACGCGCTCGAAAAGCTGAACTGCGCCTACTGTTCCTATGTCAACGGCGTGATCGCCTATGTGCGCGAGGTGGGCTCGCGCACGGAACAGTACTGGTGCCCGATCAAACACACCCGCCGGGTCGTCGGCGCCCATGGCCGCTATGACGGCTTCGAGGACTTCGGCGACGGCGAGGGGTACCGCCTCCACCTGGCGGAGCTCCGCACGGCGCTGCGGACGGAAGCGGACGCCGAACCGCCGCCCCCGAAACAATAAGTTTCACTCATCCGGACGAAAGCCGGGACCCGGTGCTTTCGTGTTGCGGCCGGCGTGGGATAAGCATGGGCGGATCACAGGGGCCGCCGGTCGCCCGAAGGACCGGATCCCCGTTTCGCGGGGATCAGCGGAGATTGAAATGCGCCACGACCGCCTGACCGTCCTGACCGCCCTCGAAGCCCAGGGCGTGGCCCCCGTCTTCTACCACGCCGATCCGGACGTCTGCCTGAACGTCATCCGCGCCTGCGCCCGCGGCGGCGCGAAGGCGATCGAGTTCACCAACCGCGGCGACTTCGCCGTCGACCTGTTCGGCGAAATCGCCCGCGAGCTGCAGAAGACCGACCCCGACGTCATCCTCGGCATCGGCTCGGTGATCGACGCCGGCACGGCCGCCCTCTACCTCAACCGCGGCGCCCGGTTCGTGGTCAGCCCCTGCCTCGTCCCCGAGGTCGCCCGGGTCTGCAACCGGCGCATGGCGGCCTATTTCCCCGGCTGCGGCTCCGTCACCGAGATCGGCCAGGCCCACGAACTGGGCTGCGAGATCGTCAAACTCTTCCCCGGCGCCAGCGTCGGCGGCCCCGACTTCGTCAAGGCCGTGCTCGGCCCCATGCCGTGGACCAAGATCATGCCCACGGGCGGCGTCGACCCGGACGAGGCCAGCATCGCGAAATGGTTCGGCTCCGGCATCGTCGCCGCCGGCATGGGTTCGAAACTGATCACCGACGCGGCGGTCAAGGCCGGCGACTGGGCCGCCATCGAGGCCCAGGTGCGCAAGACGGTGGAGGCCATCGCGGCGTTCCGGACGCAGAAGTGATAAGTGGCTAGTGGCTAGTGGCCAGTGATTGCCGGTCCGGTGGCGGGGTTGAATGGCGGCCGCCCGCCCCAGCCCCACTAATCACTAGCCACTAGCCACTAGCCACTCTCCAGCAGCGCCTCCACCTCCGCCCGCGTCGGCAGCGAGGGCTGGGCCCCCGGCCGCGTCGCCGCCAAGGCTCCCGCGGCGCAGGCGAAGCGCAGCGCCGCCTCCGGCTCCATTCCCTCCAGCAGGGCCACGCAGATCGCGCCGACGAAGGCGTCGCCCGCCCCCGTCGCATCGACGGCCGCGACCTTCGGCGGCGCGGCGCGGGCGATCTCCGCCCCGCGCTGGCCCATGACCGCGCCCCTCGCCCCGAGGGTGGTGACCACCCGACCGCCGCCCTGATGCAGGGCGTCGCCATAGAAGGCCGCCTCGGTCTCATTGACCACGATCAGGTCGGCCCGCCGCAACAACTGGTCCGACACCGGCGCGGCCGGGGCCAGGTTGACGCAGACGAAGTCCGTGGCCCGCCCGACCGCCGCCTCGACCGCATCGATCGGCAGTTCCAGCTGCACGATCAGCGGCCCCTCGATCCGCGCCGGCAACTGCCCGGGCGTGAAGCGGTGATTGGCCCCCGCCGCCACCACGATCTGATTCTCGCCCTCCGGGTCGACCGCGATCAGGGCCACGCCGGTCGGGGCCGCCGGATCGACCTCCACCTCCGACAGATCGACGCCGCCGGCCTCCAGCAGCGCGATCGCCTCCCCGGCCATGGCGTCGTCCCCGACCCGCCCGACCAGACAGACCTCGGCCCCCAGCCGCCTGGCCGCCAGCGCCTGATTGGCCCCCTTGCCGCCCGGATGCCGCGCCAGACTCGCGCCCGTCACCGTCTCGCCGGCGCGCGGCAGGTGCGATGCGCTGGCCACCATATCGAGGTTGATCGAGCCGACGACGGTGATCCTCACGCGCATTTCTCCCCGATCAGCGCGAACACCCCGTCTGCGTCCGCCGAGACCGCCCAGCGGTGCGGCAGCCTTCCCGCCACCGCCGCGCGGAACTCCACCGCCGTATGTCCGCGGGTCAGATCGCTGCCCGTCTCGACCCGGATATCGCAGGGCGCCAGTTCGAACAGCCCCGGCTTCAGCAGCCAGGCTACCGGACAGGGATCATGCACCGGCGGCGCGTCCCAGCCGACGATCTCCCGCTCGACCCGCTGCGAGAACCGCATCATCGAGGCGGCGACATCCGCCCTCGCCGTGCCGATCGCCTCCAGCGCCCCGATGCGCGCCTCCGTGGCCCGCACCTGGTGCGTGGCGTCCAGCCCGAACAGCACCACGTCGCAGCCGCTGGCCAGCACCTCGGCCGCCGCCTCCGGATCGGCCCAGATGTTGAATTCCGCCGAGGCCGTGATGTTGCCGCCCTCCGAGCGCGCCCCGCCCATCACCGCCACCGGCCCCAGCCGTCCGGCCAGGCCCGGCTCGCGCCGCAGCACCAGCGCCAGATTGGTCAGCGGCCCCATCACCGCCAGCGCCACCGACCCCTCCGGTCGCGCCATGACCATCGAGACGATCGCGTCCGCCGCATGCCCCTCCGCGCACGGGACATCCGGCTCGAACGGCGCCATGTCGCCCAGCCCCTCGGCCCCGTGGAACTCCCCGGCCCCCGCCGGTTCCCGGCGCAGCGGCCGCCCGGCGCCCCTGAACACCGGCACGTCCTCGCGCCCGGCGATCTGTCGCAGCATCCGCGCGTTCCGCGCCGTCTTCTCCACCGGCACGTTTCCGCCCACGGCGGTGATGGCCAGCAGTTCGAGCTCGTCCGCCCCGAAGGCGAGCATCAACCCCACGGCGTCGTCCACGCCGGGGTCGCAATCGATGATGAGGGCCTGTCTGTTCACCCGGCATCACTGCCGCGCGCCGCGCCCGCCCGCAAGCGGCCTGTCGGCCTCACTTCGTCATCCCGGCGAAGGCCGGGACGGCGCATGGGCGATCAGCTGGATCTCGACGATCCCGCCGGTCCCCAGCAGCCCCGTCGTCCCCACCGCCGACCAGGCCGGCCGCGGTCCGTCGGCGAATTCACGCCAGACCCGGGCGATGACCTCGATCTGCTCATTGCGCGAGCCCGCGAAGTCCGGCCCCTCCCAGACGTGGAAGCTGTTGATCATGGCCACGTCGTCCATGCTGGCCCCGGCCGCCTCCAGCGTCCGGTTCAGACTGGTCAGCGTACGCCGCACCTGGGCCTCGAAGGCCGCCAAATCGCTGCCCTCGCCCTCGCCCCGGAACACGATGGCGCCCTAGACATACAGCGTATCCCCCGCCCGCCGCGCCGGGGCGTAGCCGACCGTGTCGTGGGCGAACTGCCCGCCGCGCGAGGGGATGATCACCTCGCCTCCAGAGCTCGGCAGGCGCAGGGGATAGGTCGGCCCCTCCTGGGCGAGGGCGGCGCCGGGCAGGGCGGCGAGGATCAGGGCGGCGGCGAGGGTGCGCATCAGGGGTCTCCGGTCTGGCGCCGGATTCTGACCCTCGCGCGGGCCCGGCTCAACTTAAGCTCTGGTCATCGGCACGCCTTGACGCAGGCCGCCGCCAGCACCTCGGCGGAATCCACCAGCGGAACCGGGACGTCCCCGGCCTCCAGCAGCAGCGGCACCTCGGTGCAGCCGGCGATGACCACCTCGGCCCCGGCCCCGACCAGGGCCGCCGCCAGCCGCCGCATCTCCGCCCGCGGCGCCTCGCCGACATCGCCCGCCTTGACGGCGTTGATGCAGCTCATGATCGCCTGCCGGTCGGCGCCGCTCAGGCGCACGATCTTCGCCCCCCGGGCCTGCAGGGTCCGTGTGTACAGCGCCTCGCCGCCCGGCGTGGCCAGCACCCCGACCTTCTTCGCCCCGCCCGCCGTCGCCGCGGCGGTCGTCTCGGCGATCATGTCGATGAAGGGCAGGCCGACCTTGCGGATGGCCCCGGTCAGGGCGTGGGCCGTGTTGCAGGGCATGGCCAGGACCTGGGCCCCGGCGTCGCGCAGCCGCATCGCCATCTGCCCCAGCATGGCCTCGGCCGCGTCCGGCGCCCGCTGCCGGTCCGGCACCTGCGGATTGATGTCGACCAGCATGCGGATGTGGTCCGCGTCCTGCTGCGCCGCGGTCAGCGCCTGCACTCGCGCAAGGAAGGCGGTCGTCGCCGCCGGTCCCATGCCGCCCAGTACGCCCAGGGTTCGTCTGGCCATCTCGTCTCCATCGCCGTCCGGCGCCTTGCCAATCGGTCATTCAGTCGCCCTTATGCGCCGAAACCACGGGGGGACGCCAATGCAGAGCGAAACAGAGGTCGCGACGGCCCTGATCACCAATGACGCCGTCGTCCTCGGCCTGCTGGCCGTCATCCTCGGCGGGGTGTTCTGGGCCTCGAACCTGAGCCACCCGTGGGTGAAGCGGTTCTTCACCATCATCCCGGCCCTGCTGCTCTGCTATTTCCTGCCCTCGCTGCTGACCACCTTCGGCGTCGTCGATCCCGAGACCTCCCGGCTTTATTTCATAGCCTCGCGCTTCCTGCTGCCCGCCGCCCTCGTCCTGCTCACCGTCTCGGCCGACCTGCCGGCGGTGTTGGGATTGGGCCCCAAGGCGCTGATCATGTTCGCCACCGGCACGGTCGGCGTGATGATCGGCGGCCCGGTCGCCCTGCTGCTGACCAGCTGGATCGCCCCCGAGCTCATGGGCGCGGGTCCCGAGGCCATCTGGCGCGGCATGGCCACGGTCGCCGGCAGCTGGATCGGCGGCTCGGCCAACCAGACCGCCCTGTACGAAATCTACGGCGCCGGCCCCGACACCTTCTCGATCTGGATCGCCGTGGACGTCGTCGTCGCCAACATCTGGATGGCCGTGGTCCTGTTCATCGCCGCCAATCAGCGCCGTTTCGACAAGCTGTTCCGCGCCGACGCCTCCGCCGTCGACCGCGTCCGCGACAAGGCCGAGGCCTATGAGCTGGAGCACGCCCGCATCCCCAGCCTCAAGGACCTGATCTTCATCCTCGCCGTCGGCTTCGGCGCCGTGGGCCTGTCGCACGCCATCGCCGATCCCCTCGCCGTCTGGTTCGGCGAGAGCTACCCGTGGGCCCAGCGGCTCTCGTTCGACTCCAGCTTCTTCTGGCTGGTGCTGATCGCCACGGTCATCGGCGTGGTCCTGTCCTTCACCCCGGCGCGCAAGCTGCAGGGCCCGGGCGCCTCCAAGGTCGGCTCGGTCTTCGTCTATGTTCTGGTCGCCACCGTCGGCCTGAACATGAACATCGGCGCCATCCTCGACAGCCCCGTCTACTTCCTGATCGGCGGCGTCTGGATGCTGGTCCACGTGGCCCTGATGTTCGGCATGGCCTTCCTGATCCGCTCGCCCAGCTTCTTCCTCGGCGTCGGCTCCATGGCCAACATCGGCGGCGCGGCCAGCGCCCCCGTCGCCGCCGCCGCCTTCCACCCGTCGCTGGCCCCGGTCGGCGTCCTGCTGGCCGTGGTCGGCTACATCATCGGCACCGCGGCCGCCTGGTTCACGGGCCTGGTGATGATGCAGATCGCGGCGGGGGCGGGGTAGGTCTCAGGCGGAAAGCCGTGAAGGGACCAACATCAGCCGCGCTGATCGCGGGAGTGGGCGTGGGGCTCGGAGCCGCATCCTATGTCCTGCTTGAACTCGCCAAGGGCTATGACGTGTACGGCGTGTTTGACGTCCCCACACTCATAGGCCTGATCCAGTACGGTCGGATCGAGGGGATGCTGGCGATCAGCGTTTCCATCTTGGCGCCCGCTTCGGTCGCGTTGGCGCATGGAAGGCTTGCCCAGGTGGCCGCGGCTTTCCCCGCCGCGGCCGCGTTGATGGTCTGCGCCCTCTTCGCCTGGATCTTGGCCGATGCCGCGCAGCGGACGGTTAGCCCTCCGGCGACGCTTGTCTTTGTAGCCTTGGCTGAAGCGGCTTTGGTCGTTTCGATCTGCCTGCTCTCGACCGCGCTGTGCCTCTGGTTGCGCAAGACGAAAGCGGCGGCTCGGCCGGCCGGTCCCTCCCGGGATTCTGTTGACCTACAGCCCCGCCCCCACCGCGCTCTCATACCCGAACAGCCCCTGCGCCCCGCCGGTGTGCAGGAACACCACCGTCTCCCCCCTGAACGCCCCCTTACGCGCCAGGGCGATCAGCCCCTTCATCGCCTTGGCGGAATAGACCGGGTCCAGCACGATCCCGTCGGTCCGCGCGGCCAGCTTCAGCGCCTCGATCACCCCGTCGTCGACCAGCCCATAGCCCTCGCCGACGTAGTCGCAGTCCGCGACCACCATCTCCGCCGTCACCGCATCGGGCCGTCCCAGCAGGGCTGCGGTCTCGCGCGCCAGCTTCAGGACATTCTCCTCCTGCTTCGCCTTCGGCGCCCGCACCCCGATGCCCAGCACCGGGATGTCGGCCCCCATCACCGCCAGACCGGCGACCAGCCCGGCGTGCGTCCCGGCGCTGCCCGTCGCGGTGACGATCCGGTCCACCCGCAGATCCAGTTCGTCGGCCCCGACCACGATCTCGCGCGCGCAGTCGACATAGCCCAGCGCCCCGACCGGGTTCGACCCGCCGCCCGGGATCACATAGGGCCGCCCGCCGCGCGCCCGCACCTGCGCCGCCGTGGTCTCCAGCTCGGCCGCCATGTCCGAACCGCCCGCGACGAACCGCACCCCGGCCCCGAACAGCCGGTCCAGCAGGACGTTTCCGTTGGCGACATAGTCATGCGCCTTCGACCCGGTCCGCTCCTCCAGAATGACCTCGCAGGCCAGCCCGTGCGCCGCCGCCGCCGCCGCGGTCTGGCGCACATGGTTTGACTGCACTGCGCCCTGCGTCACCAGGGTGTCGGCCTCCAGCTCGAAGGCCTCCCCCAGCAGGAACTCCAGCTTCCGTGTCTTGTTGCCGCCGCCCGCCAGCCCGGTGCAGTCGTCGCGCTTGATCCACAGATCGACGCCCAGGTCCTCCGACAGCCGCGGCAGCGGCTCCAGCGGCGTGGGCAGGTGGGCGAGGCGGATGCGGGGAAAGCGGGCGAGATGCATGAACGGGCTCCTGTCGCCCGTCTTCTAGCCGATCCGCCCGGGAATGCGACGGGCGCCTTATCCGGTGGCGGACCGGGACGTCGCGTAGTCGCGGCTCGCCGTCATCGGAACCGCCCGGCCGCGCATGGCCTCCACCAGCGGCCTCGGATCCAGGGTGCGATCGGCGACCAGCGCCTCCAGACCTTCGCGGGTCGCAGCGTCCATCGCCACCCCGGCGAGGGCCCAGCCCTCGAACAGCCGCTCATCAACGCGCCAGCGGTCCACCAGCACCAGATCGTAATGGCGGGGATCGTCCTCCAGCCGCTTCAGCAACCGGTCCAGGGCGGGCCGTTCGCCTTCCAGCGCCTGCACGAAATGACCGTCGTGAGCGACCAGCGCGCCCCCGATCCCGTTCTCGTGATTCCGGGTCGCGGATTGGTCGGCGATCATCGCCGCCTGCCCCGTCAGATCATGCCGGTTCGCGGCCGTACTCACATACACCAGTCGCTCAAGCACATACGCCTCACTGATACTCGACCACTTCCAGACCCGACAGCAAACAACCGAAGCGGGAAAACGGTTCCCGGAAAGTCAGGTGGCGGATCTCGCGATCGCGGTTTCCAGCAGCTCGACCATCTCGCCGGCGGATACGCCCGGCTGGCTCACGATCCGCTCCAGCATCGCGGCGTCTCCCGGACCGAAGCGGGCGTGCGCCATCGCCCAGCCGTCGAACCGGCGGCCGTCGATGCCCCGCCGGTCGATGACCTCGATATCCTTGTGCCGGTTATCCCGCTCAAGCCGGCGCAGCAAACTGTCCAGGGTCGAGGGCCGCCCCTCGACGACCTGGAGGTAACGATCACCGTGCGCCGCCAGGGCGCCCGTCAGCCCGTCCCGGTCGTTGTTCCGCTGCGACTCCGCCAGGATGGTCGCCACGTTCAGCAGCGAGGCCGTCGTGCCGGTGGCTGTGCTGCGATAGATCAGGCGTTGAAGCTCGGCCATCGGCCCCTCCGTTCTTGCTGTCCGGAAGGTTTTGCCGGGGAATTCGCTGACGATTGGATAACATCTTGATTCATCTGGCCATATGTCCGGTCGCGGACAGTCCGCCCGGGGTCGGACGAACTTTTTCCAGGATCTCTCCCTCGCCGCCGGAACCGAAATCGCGGACCGCTGTTTATCGATCGGACCAAGCGGCGATGCGCGCTCGACTAGTCCACCGGCGGCCCGGCCTCTGCCACGCCCCCCCGACGCGGGCCGGGCCGCCACTTCCTCCCCTCCCCTTTTGCGACGTCATCTCCGGCCCACCCGGTCGCGGACCGGAGCGCGCCCCTTGCCGCCCCGGCTTCGCGGCGTGATGCTGTGCGCATGGCCGAATCGCCTGCCCCCGCCCGCCTGCGCGACCGCTCCGCCACCGAGAGCCTCATTGTCGAGGCCGGCGAGCGGATCCTGCTGCGCGACGGCTTCCCCGGTCTCAATGTCCAGACCCTGGCCGCCGAGGCCGGCTGCGACCGCAAGCTGGTCTATCGCTATTTCGACGGCGCCGACGGCGTGGTCGCCCGCATCGCCGCCCGCGCCCACGCCTCGCTGGTCCGGTCGCTGGACGCCGTCCCCGCCTCCGGGACCGAGTCCCTGCGCGCCTTCGCCCACGAGAGCCTGTCGGCCTGGCTCGGCGCCCTGCGCGCCAGCCCCCTGACCCTGCGTCTGATGGCCTGGGCCCTGGTCGAGTCCTCGCCCCTGCTCAACCGCATCGAGGCCGAGCGTTCGGCCGTGCTGCAGGCCTGGATGCGCGAGCGCCGGCCGCGCCTGCGCACGCCCCCCGCCGGCGACGCCGTGGCCATCAACGCCGTGCTCCTCGCCGCCGTCCAGCACCTCGCCCTCAGCGGCGGCGCCCGCCCCGGCGTCGGCGGCGTCGCGCTCGACGACGCCGGCTGGACCCGCATCGAGGCCGCGCTGGACGCCCTGCTGGTCGCCTTCCCGGAATAGAGCCCCGCTTGGCGGGCTCCAGATCTCCACTCCTGGGCCGAAAAATCCGTCACGACGAGATCAAGTCACCGGTTCTGCCCTGCCGCCCGGAAGGCGGACCCTAGGAATGGCCGCAATGGGTGGTTAGCGGACATCGCCCGGCTCCCTGCGAGATCGCGCGCGGAACTCCCGCAAGGTCATGATCCCCGCCGCGACAGGGCATGCAAGGATGGCCACAACCATCCCGCCCATCACCACCAGCGTGAGGATGTCGGAGGCTGGTAGATGGGCGATGCCGGTGTCTGGCGCGCTCGCCAACAAGAAAAGCGCGACAATGTAGAGCGCGGGCAGGAAACCAAGCAGGGCGCAGCCGCCCGCGGCGCGCCACTTCCGATGAGCAAAGCCGATGAACAGGCAGGTCGCCCATCCAACGAGCGTGGCGGCCCAGCCGAAAAAGGCGGAATAGAGGACCAGGGAGGCGAACGCCGCGTCGCCCCATAGCAGCCCGCTCGCATTCAAGCTCCACCTCACGAAGGATGCGTGGCGACTATCGACCCGGGGTGAAAGGTCCGCAATGGGTGGGGAGCAGTCCACCACACCCGGCCGGATAGCGGTCGTTCGGCATAGGCTCCGAGGAGCGGACTTCCCCGGCGTCCGCCAAGGGTGGAAAGCGGACGTTGCTGATATGGCCCACCGCCGTAAGCTCTGAGCATGACTGACGCTTTCGCAGATGATGATGATCCGGACCTGAAGCTGGGTGGGCTATCCATCTGGGTCGTAAGCCGAGAACGGCCTGGCGATAGTGACTACTGGGACGGCAACTGGCTCATCATTCGTGCGAGGGTCGAAGCCCCCGGCTCCTCCGTGGAGTTGAGCGGGCCTTGGCTACGCACCGACGAAGTTGCTTCTTTCCTCACCGAAATCGAGGCCATGTCGAAGGACCTGCGGGGGAAGGCGGCACTCGCGCCCATCGAACCCGCTATCAAGGCTACCCTTGAAATGAACTCCGTGGGGCAGATCGCCGTCTATGTCGAAGCCACCCCAGACCACTTGGAGCAGCGGCACACCTTCCACTTTGGGTTCGACCAAACCTACCTTCCCGAGATTATTCGCGGGTGCCGGAAAATCCTTCTGAGGTTTCCTGTCAAAGGCTCAAGACGGTAGGCGCGGCAAAAGTCCGCAATGGGTCGGGAGCCGACTATCGCTTGCGCTCACTCCGAAAAGTGAAAGCTATTCCCCCGAGCCCGACCGCGACAGCCGCAACTCCGACTAACACCATGGCAAGTACGATTTCATCTACTGTCATTAAGCAACGCGAGAAATTCGTCGCGCAGCCCTGCGGCAAAAGCTGAGACCCAATAAAGGTCAGTGATGTTCCGGCAATAATCGCCAGAACGAAATACACCTTGAAAAAACCTCTCATGGATCCGCGCAACACCTCGGGCCCCTCCGGCAGTGGGGCCTCATGATGTGGTCGGTCGCTAATGTCCGCAATGGGTCGAAAGCCGACAGTGGCGTCAGGGTTGGAAGCGGACCTATGCCAGGCGCGCTGAAAATTGCGCCCCTTCGGAACGCCCGTCGGAAATGCGCGCCATGAAATACCGGATAGCGTCAGCCACCTCGGGTGCAGGAGCAGACGGCGGCTGGATGATGAAGTCGTAGGGCGGCTCGACCCCATTGATTGAGCCCGCCACGAAGGAGTCACGCAGGGCGTTGTAGTTGCGACCGTGCCATGCGGGACCCTCCACGCTCGCGATAACAGCCTCAATGAGATCCGCCTCGGTCTGCCAGTCTCGTCCGTCGAGTATGATCTCCATAGGGCCTTTTCCACCGCGATCCGGATGTCCGCAATGGGTCGTGGCTTCCGTTGTGTTCGCTGTGATGAACCCGTCGGGGGAACGATGCGGAGCCGCATCGCCCCTTCAGGCGTTGCCGTTTCCATGAGCGCCAGCCTCGCCTTCGACCGCCGCCGCGAGCTCGGCTACGCCCGGGACCTGGCCCGCGCCTTCGGCGGCGCCCTGCTGTTCAGCCTGCCGCTGCTGATGACCATGGAGATGTGGTGGTTCGGATTCATCCTCGAGCCGCTCCGCCTCGCCGTCTTCCTTCTCGTCGCCCTGCCGCTTCTGCTCGGCCTCGCCCTCTACGCCGGCTTCAGCGCCCGGCACCGGGGCCTCGGCCACGCCCTGCTCGACACCCTCGTCGCCCTTGCCGTCGGCTTCATCACCGCCGCCGTGGTGCTGGCCCTGTTCGGCGTGCTCGAGCCCTGCGCCCCGCCGCGCCAGATCGCCAGCCAGCTGGTCCTCCAGGCCGTCGCCGGCGCCATGGGCGCCCTCCTCGCCGGCCGTCAGCTGAGCGGGGGCCAGGACGACGCCGGCGACGAGGATCAGGCCACCTACCCCGGCGAACTGTTCCTGATGGTCGCCGGCGCCCTGTTCCTCGCCCTCAACATGGCTCCCACCGAGGAGATGATCCTGATCGCCTATCAGATGAGCCCCGTGCACGTGGCCGCCCTGATGCTGGCGTCCCTGCTGGTCATGCACGCCATCGTCTACCGCGTCGGCTTCGCGGGACAGGAGGTCCACGACCGCCCCTTCGCCGCCTTCGTCCACTACACCCTCGCCGGCTACGGCCTCGTGCTGCTGACCAGCCTCTACGTGCTGTGGGTGTTCGGCCGCACCCAGGGCCACGGCCTGGCCGAGATGGTCGACGCCGTGGTCGTCCTGTCCTTCCCCGGCGCCATCGGCGCCGCCGCCGCCCGGCTGCTCGTCTGATGGCCGCCCGCAAGAAGCCCGCGCCCCTGCCGGCCCCCGCACTGCTGGAGTGGGCCATGGGCGGCCTCGGCCTGCTGCTGGTGCTGGCGGTGCTGGCCATCGTCGCGCTCGAGGCCCTCGGCCCGCGCGAACCGGCCCGGCTGGAAGCCCGCCTCATCGAGGTCCGCCCCGCCGGCGCTGTCTGGCTGGCCGGGGTCGAGGTCCGCAACCTCGGCGACGAGACCGCCGCCGCCGTCGAGGTCGAGGGCCGGCTCGGCGACCGGACCGCGTCCGCCACGATCGACTACGTCCCCGCCCGTGGCCGCAAGCGCCTCACCCTCGCCTTCGACGCCGACCCCCGCGGCGCGGTCGAGCTGTCCGTCCCCGGCTGGTCGGAACCCTGACGATTGAACCCGTCCCCGCGCGGGGGTAGGGTCCTCCCGTTCTCCGGGGGGTCGCATCCAAGCGGCTGAGATTGAGGTGTTCCTCTGACCCGTCGAACCTGATCCGGGTCATGCCGGCGAAGGGATGAGTACGCTTCCGGTCCACGCCACAGGACCCTCTCGCCCGACGTCGGCGGACCTCCAAAGAGAGGCCGCCATGAACATCGCCGTCACGCCCCCCGCCCTGCCCGAAGAGCCCAATGTCGATCTGGCTCTGAAAGACGCCCGCGATCAGGTGATGAAGGAGACCGGGACCATCCCCACCGGGGAACGCGCCGGCAGCCGCAAGGTCTATGTCGCCGGCGAACTCTACCCCGACATCCGCGTGCCGTTCCGCGAGGTCGCCGTCCACCCGTCGGCCAACGAGCCGCCGGTGACCATCTACGACTCCTCCGGCCCCTACACCGACCCCGCGGTGACCATCGACATCCAGCGCGGCCTGCCCCTCGTGAAATCGTCCTGGCAGCTCGACCGCGGCGACATCGCCCCCGTGCTGAGCCCCCGCGAGGTCAAGCCGGAAGACAACGGCCACGCCAGCGGCAAGAACCTCGCCCCCCGCTTCGACACCAGCCGCCACCGCGTCTTCAAGGGCGTCCCCGGCCGGCCGGTCACCCAGTACGAATACGCCCAGGCCGGCATCATCACCCCGGAGATGGAATACGTCGCCATCCGCGAGAACCTGCGCCGCGAACAGTCCGCTCCCTGCATCCGCGACGGCGAGGATTTCGGCGCCAGCATCCCCGACTTCGTCACCCCGGAGTTCGTCCGCTCCGAGATCGCGCGGGGCCGGGCGATAATTCCCCACAACATCAACCACCCCGAGGTCGAGCCGATGATCATCGGCCGCAACTTCCTGGTGAAGATCAACGCCAACATCGGCAACAGCGCGGTCCTCTCCAGCGTCGACGACGAGGTCGACAAACTGGTCTGGGCCACCCGCTGGGGCGCCGACAACGTCATGGACCTGTCGACCGGCCGCAACATCCACAACATCCGCGACTGGATCATCCGCAACTCCAGCGTCCCCATCGGCACCGTGCCGATC
>Ga0164290_1001129_pt1 | contig 51224 bp, 49 predicted proteins | sample Micstemetagenome_FD_108782 | JGI IMG/M metagenome (GOLD analysis project Ga0164290, IMG submission 108782) | Contaminated culture microbial community from soil near Moab, Utah, USA - Microcoleus steenstrupii SON62 (Illumina Assembly) | ecosystem: Environmental > Terrestrial > Soil > Soil crust...
ACACGGGTTCGAACCGCGGACCCTCTGCTTGTAAGGCAGATGCTCTAAACCAACTGAGCTATGCTCCCGTTTTGTTGGGAGTGCAAAAATAGGGTCTGAAACATTACTGCCAAAAAAAGTTTTGTTTTTTTTCAAATTAATTCAACTGCAGCGCCGGTAAGCGTAAGTGCTGACTATCATACACAAACAATTCTTCAATGTCGTAGGTCCAGTATTTGTACAGGGGGGATTTTACCAGTATTTTATCGGCTTCCTCCTTATTTTCTGTATTCAGTGTTATCCAGCAGGTCTGGCTCTCCATACTTACGGCATAGCTGTCGATAATGCCTTTATTGAGCAGAAAATTTACATAAGTACGGTGGGGTGGCACGAGTGACATAAAATCATCATCCATCTGAAACCTGATTATTGCCTGAAACTTTTTCATAAGCGCTCCTTTTACTGATATGGGTAATACAAGATCCGTGCTGTTCTGCTTTCATGTGGCAATCTGGCAATCTTTGTATCAGTTTTACTGCTGATATTGCAGGGAAAACTGTCAAACTACAAATGAAAGTTATATGATTAAGACCATTTTATTATTACTGGTTTCCAACATCTTTATGACATTCGCCTGGTACGGTCATCTGAAGCAGCAGGGAATGCCCCTTTGGAAAGCCATTGCCATCAGTTGGGGAATTGCTTTTTTTGAATACTGTTTAATGGTACCTGCCAACAGGGCAGGATATGCCAACGGATTCAGCGGCTTTCAATTAAAGATTACCCAGGAAATCATAACGCTGCTTGTGTTCTCTGTTTTTGCCGTTTTATACCTCAAAGAACCTTTTCAAACCAAATACCTGATCAGCTTTTTGTTTATTCTGGGGGCTGTCTATTTCGCTTTTAAAAAATAAGGGGTACCGCTAAGTACCCCCATCTATCCGTGTAACCCTATTATTCTGTTTCTTTTCTCAGTTCCCTGATCCGGCGCTTCATTACTTTCTTTTCCCCGGGCGATAAGCTATCCGCACGCTGTTTCACTCTCTCTTTCATCTGTGCTTTTTGCTCAGGTGATAATTCATCAAAACGCTTACGCATTTTTTCACGCTGTTCTTTCTTTTGTTCGGGTGAAAGACTGTCGTAACGAGCTTTCAGTTCCTTTCTTTTTTCCGGCGACATATGTTTTTCGCCACGGTTTTTTCTGAATTCAGCCAGTTTGGCTTTTTGTTCAGGGCTCAAACTATCGGCACGCTGACGTATTTTTTGTTTAGTACTGCTGTTTTCCTGTGCAATTGTTTCATTGTTGATGAGTGTAATCAGGAAAAAACTGCCAAGGCAAATGAGAATGGTTTTTTTCATGTTTCAGTGGTTTAATGATGATAAGACCACCGACATTTACTCAGGTTTAAAGCATGAAATATTTTGAGGTGCTTTTAACATTTCAATAGCTCACAAAACTTCTGTGTTCCTCTGTGTCTTCAGTGGCAAATTAGTCCGAAAGACCGGAAGACAGAAAGTCCAAAGAAAGTATTGCACTTAGAGAAAGACAATAAGGATTGTTTAGGGGAGAATCAGTTGTGCAATTCGGCCGCCACCACCTGCCATGAAAATGGCTTTTCCATTTCGGGCTTTCTGCACCACATGAAAACTTTCTTTTGAAATGAGTTGCCAGTTTTTACCTGCATCAGTTGAAATATCAATACCTGATGTGCCGCAGGCGACTAGTTTATTGGCATCTAAGTACACCACACATGATCTGTAACCATGTGGCATGGTTACAGGCAGGGAATATACAGGTCTGCCGCTTTGAAAAGAAACAAGTACACAATTATTAGAGCCAATACTATCCTTTGCAAAATCTCCTCCAACAATAACAGCCGATTTTGTTTTGTTGTATACATCAATAGAGTTGGCGCCGGTTGATGTGCCACCCTGCATCATAGATAAAGAATCATTGAAGTTGTGCAGTGTTAAATCTTTTAACCTTGCTTTACTGCCTCCGGTTACAAGCAGCGTAGGAGTATTTTTGCCCCAGTTGGTTAGTTTAACATTGGTTCCACTCGATGCAAACATGGCTTCTGTATCAGGTACAAATCTTACATCTTCTTTCGATTCAGCCGCAGGCATTACCTTCCAGCTATCACCGGCATCGAAAGACATGGCCACAAATAATTTCCCCTTGATGGGATCGCCCACCACAATCAGCGTATGCGAAGGAGCCGTGCTGTTTTGTTTTTTGTCTCTATTGGTTGATTTCACCTGATCAGCATCGATCAACATATCCATGGCATCTAGAAACATACCTTTGGTGCTATCTTCAAATACCTTGGTCCAGTTTTTTCCTCCATCTTTTGTTTTCAGGATCACTGCAGGCTCTGCAATGGCCATGATAACAGCCGTTTCTGCATCAATGGCTTCTATATCCCTGAAATCTCTTTTTTCATAACCAGGAACGGTCATCCATTCCAGTGTATTACCGCCGTCTATTGATCTAACAACCGATCCATTACTGCCACTGGCCCAGAAAACCTTATCGTTTACTACACTAAGACCCCTGAAGCTCACCCGTTTGCCTGCTTCCAATACCTTAACAGGATTGCTTTGTGCCACCGCTTCAAAACAAGTAACGGTGAGCAGCAACGAAACAATTATTTTATAAAATCGCATAGGAACTACATTTTTGTATTGTAAAAATGATCTACCACAAATGTCGAAATCTGCTGAAAGTTAAGTGATGTAAATTAAAACACATCTCTATACCCAATCAGACATCTGACATCATACATCTGACATAGTTATGATTCCATACTGGATGAGTCGCACCCAACTCTTGTTAGGGGATGAACCGATAGAAAAATTGATGACCAAAAATGTTTTGGTAGTAGGATTGGGTGGCGTAGGAGGTATCTGTGCCGAAATGATTGCCCGCGCAGGTGTGGGTAAAATGACTATTGTAGATGCCGATACCGTTGACCTTAGTAATTGTAACCGGCAGATTCCTGCCCTTCATTCAAAAGCCGGGAAACTGAAAGCGGAAGTAATGGCGGAAAGATTAAAGGATATCAATCCAGCACTCGATTTAACCGTACTTACTGAATTTATCCGCGATGAACGTACCAATGAAATACTGGATCAGGGCAGATTTGATTATGCAGTGGATTGTATCGATACACTTTCTCCTAAAGTATATTTTATTAAAGCTTGTATCGACAGAAAAATACCTATCGTCAGTTCATTGGGGGCAGGCGGAAAAGTAGATCCATCGAAAGTAGTGGTAACAGATATCTCTAAAACACACCAGTGCAACCTCGCCAGGTATGTACGCAAAAGACTGCATGAATTGGGAATTTATAAAGGGTTAAAAGTGGTATTCAGTGCAGAGAGGGTAGATCAGAGCCGTATCATTGAAACAGAAAAAGCATATCCCAAAAAATCCATCATCGGAACCATCAGTTATATGCCTGCCATTTTCGGATGTGTAGCCGCCAGCGTGGTGATCAGGGATTTGTATGAGGGGGGTGAGGTGTGAATGGTCAATGGTGAATGGTGAATGGTGAATAGGGAAAATTTATTCACCATTCACTATTCACCATTGACACAGTTCATTATCAATACAGCAAATAATGCTTCACATCCTCCTCCCATTCCTTACACCTGCAGTATTTTGTAATTGCAGCCATAAAAGCAGGAATAGGCAGGTCGAATATGGCTTCACTGTTGGTAAGGCCCAGTAATTTGTCGAGATGTCCTTTGCCGGAGGGATTTACACTGGTTGGATAGGTGGCCCATTGAAATGTGGAAGGATGCAGGCTTTTAATCAGTTTAATCAATATCAGTCCATTCATCACTGCATTAAAACAGGAGCGGTCATCTACTTTCATGTGCACCGCCTTGCAAAGCTGCCCTTCAAATTTACTGTGTACAGGATTGAATTGAATGGGGGTAGCTATCATTTCACCCCCCGACATGTTATTGAGCATATCGGCTACTACTTCAGCTTGAAGCCAGGGAGTACCTGCAGCTTCAAAACTATGGGCAGTTCCGCGCCCTTCGCTGATATTGGTGGCTTCCAGTAAACAGAGACCGGGATATAATAACATCGACTGAAAACTTTGTATGGCAGGGGAAGTGGGAACAAATGGAATACCCCAGTCTGGCTGAAACATGTCCCTTTGCCAGTTTTTACATTGTATGATTTCAATATCAGCATGAATATTCCTTGACTGGTTAAAATACAATGCCAGTTCTCCCAGTGTACAGCTATGACGTACAGGCATGGCCCATCGTCCGATAAAAGAACTATTCAATTCATCAAGCATGGGGCCTTCGCATAATTGCATATTGCCTGAAACTGGGTTGGGACGATCAAGAATAACCAGTTTTTTATTCGTTGCAGCCGCCGTTTCTATGATATAAGTGAGGGTCCAGAGATAAGTATAAAACCGGCTGCCAATATCTGGCACATCAAAAAGTAATAGATCTATGTCTGAAAGATGTGCAGCAGTTGGGGCCAGCCTTTCTCCATATAAACTGATGACGGGTAAACCGGTAAGTGCATCATTCCCGTCTTTTATGGGATGACCATCTGCACCTCGAACATCTAATCCGTGCTCAGGTGAAAAAAGCAGTTGAATATTAAATCCTGCTTTCAACAAAGCCTGTCTGGATGGCTCCAGTAAACAGGTGGTGGCTGCTTCATTGGTTACCATACCAATCCGCAACGCTTTCCAGGAAGGTTGTTGACGAAGCAGCATGTCTATTCCAAAAAAAAACATGAGGGAGATTTTTTGATGTCTGATGGCAGATGTCTGATATAGGATATATCAAATCTGCGATTTGAGGTAAAGATGAAATAAATGTGTCAATCTGCCATCACCTATCAGACATCCGACATCAGACATCAGCTATCTCTTTTTTCATCTCTTCCACAATATTAAAAATAATGGGGCATCTGCCGTAGTGCATGAGGGTCGTGAATAATCTTTTACTGAATCCGGGTAAATGCATCGCTGGGAACTCACGGCAACCGTCGAAACGGTATTCATACACGGTACATTTATTTTCTTTCAGGAATGAACAGGGCATGGCGTTTAAAATCATCATACCATTTCCTCCTTTTTCAACAAACTGTTCATCAAAATGGGGCCTGGTAAGCTGAAGATGATCTGATAAGCGATTGGCCTCTGGTTCAGAAACATTAATCATGAGACTTTTACAGCAGTTGCCACAATCTGTACAACTGATTTTTGGGGCAATTTCATCATTCAAACGATGTACGAGCTGGTCTACTGCCTGTGGGCCAAGTTCCTTTACTTTTCGGGCAAACAGATCGTTCTCTGCTTCCCGTTCCAGTGCAAGACTGGCAATCTGGTCAAGGTTTTGTAAAAGATATTTTTCAGGCTGTTTGATGGGGTAAAGGTAGGAGCCTGGCAGTAAAAACCCTATAAATCAACATTTTTAACTGTTTTATCCACATCAAATGCCTATTTGTAGAAAAGTAAAATTGTACCGGGAGTTGAGGTGGTTAGATTTGCGGGTTGGGAAATAAGTGTATCCTTTCCAACCGGAAAGTTGTAGTGAATGATTAAACAGATTGCAAATGGCTGAACAAAAGAATATTAACGAGTATAATGAAGATTCCATACGGTCGCTCGACTGGCGCGAACATATCCGTCTGCGTCCGGGTATGTATATTGGAAAATTAGGAGATGGATCCGCTACCGATGATGGTATTTATGTGTTGATTAAGGAAGTACTTGATAACTGTATCGATGAACATACAATGGGTTATGGTAAACAGGTAGAAATCAGTATCGATGGTAAGCAGGTAACCATACGCGACTATGGACGTGGTATTCCGCTGGGGAAAGTGGTGGATGTAGTGAGTAAAATTAATACCGGCGCCAAATACGACAGTAAAGCCTTCCAGAAAAGTGTGGGTTTGAATGGTGTAGGTACCAAGGCAGTGAATGCGCTCAGTCAGTATTTTAAAGTTACTTCACACAGAGACGGGAAAGAAAAAACAGCCGAGTTTGAACGGGGGGTACTGGTAAAAGATCATAAAGAACAGAAAACAACAGAACAGAATGGAACACTGGTGAGTTTTGTTCCGGATGAAACGGTATTTCGCAATTTTCATTTTATCAATGAATACCTCGACAGCCAGCTATGGAATTATTGTTACCTCAATGCTGGTCTGTCGATTCATTTTAATGGGAAGAAATACGTCAGCAAAAATGGATTGCTCGATTTGTTAGAGCGAAAAACCAATGCTGATGAATTACGTTATCCGATTATTCACCTCAAGGGTGAGGATATAGAAGTAGCCCTCTCACATAACAATGATTATGGAGAAGACATTTTCTCTTTTGTGAATGGGCAGTATACCACACAGGGCGGAACCCATCAACAGGCATTCAGGGAAGGATACATCAAAGTAATCCGAGATTATTATAAAAAGGATTATGATGCCGCCGATATCCGTGGAAGTATAGTGGCCGCTATTTCTGTTCGTGTACAGGAGCCGGTATTTGAAAGTCAGACCAAAACAAAACTGGGTTCTCAGAATGTATACGAGGGCGGTCCTACCATGAAGAAATTTGTGGAAGAATTTCTGTCAAAAGAGCTCGATAATTATCTACACAGGAATCCTGCGGTATCTGATGCATTACGTAAACGTATTGAACAGAGCGAAAGGGAAAGAAAGGAACTGGCCGGCATTAAGAAACTGGCCAATGAAAGAGCCAAAAAAGCCAATCTCCACAATAAAAAACTAAGAGACTGCCGCGTACATTTAAACGATGACCTGCCAGCCAAGAACAAAGAAGAATTTATTGCAACACAAAAAAACTCCACCATTTTTATTACGGAAGGGGATAGTGCCAGTGGTAGTATTACCAAATCGAGAAATGTAGATACACAGGCAGTATTCAGTTTGCGGGGTAAGCCATTGAATGCATACGGGCTGACCAAGAAAGTTGTGTATGAAAATGAAGAGTTCAACCTCTTACAGCATGCGCTGAATATTGAAGAAGGAATGGAAGGGCTGCGGTATAATAATATTGTCATTGCTACTGATGCCGATGTGGATGGAATGCATATTCGTTTACTCATGATGACTTTCTTTCTGCAATTCTTCCCCGATCTGGTAAAGCGTGGTCATGTGTATATTCTGGAAACACCTTTATTCCGGGTAAGAAATAAACAAGAAACCATTTATTGTTACGACGAAACTGAAAAACAGGCAGCGGTAGCCAAACTAGGTAACAAACCCGAGATCACCCGTTTCAAAGGATTAGGAGAAATTTCACCGGAAGAATTTGGTCGATTTATCGGAGAAGAAATGCGTGTACAGCCAGTCATTCTTGAGCAGGGCGATCATATTCAGCAGTTGCTCGAATATTACATGGGAAAGAACAGCATGGAGCGGCAGGAGTTCATCATCAATAACCTGAAAGTAGAACTCGACCTGGTAGATTAATTATTTATTGAAGCAAGAAAAAAGAAAAGATGATTCATATTGTTTTTGAAACAGCCAATGTAACAGCACTGCAGCAGGCTATAGAGCTGGATGAAAACCTGCAGGGGAATATTGTAGAAATAAAAGATGATTATGCAGTTGGTCCGCTCGGAGATATTTATGAAACGGAAGGTTATCAGGCCAGACGCGACTGGTGGAAAAACCTGCTCGAATATTCGCCTTATACCGAACAGTTGAATATAGTGGATGATAAGCTAACCGTACATCAGCTACTCAAACAACTGGAAGAAGAACCTGAAACAGAACTGTGGATATGGATGGCGCAGAATGCACATGATGTATGTGGTTATTACTGGCTCATGAGCCAATTGAAAGAATACCAGGGAAGGGTACAGGTATTATACCTTAATAACCTGCCTTTTATCAACGAAAAGGGACAGATATTTTATCCTTCTTATTTACATGAAATCCAACCAAAGGAATTTTTAAAGGCAAAAAAACTGGCTCGGCCCATCACACCCAGTGAATTTGAAGTAGACCCTGATGAATGGAAAAAACTTTGTCAGGAAGGAGCGATGGTTCGTTTTCTGGAAGGGGGCAAGAAAATTATTGGTAAAGAAGTTGAATTCTTTGATAAAGATATCCTGGCCCATATTACAGGTGAGGCACAGAAGCTGAATAAAGTCATTACCAATACCCTGAGTAAAATGAAAGTAAAAACAGGAGATGTATTCCTCGTTTGGCGTATCAGGGAACTGGTGGCTGCCGGAAGACTGGAGACAGCCGGGGACTGGAACAGGGGATGGAAGGAGATCACGGTAAAAACAGCTGCTGCATCGCAACCGGCAATAACGGAAACAGTATAATGATTGAAGTATGGTAGAAGTAATTCCGGTAAAGCAGGTGGCAGAAGATGAAAGAGGTACCACACATTTCTTTGATACCGACAGAACGGGACAGTTTATTATTGCTTACCGGAAAGCGGGTAGTGCCAGTGGCAGACATTACCATAAAGGAACAGCAATTCACAAGAACCCTGAGCAGATTATTATTATGCAAGGGGAAGCGACCGTGAACTGGCTGGATGTGCGAAGCGAAAAAAAAGGAAGTATAAAAGTAACAGCGCCTGCCCTTATAAAAATTCAACCATGGGCATGGCATGAAGTAATAGCAGATACAGATATCATCGTGTTTGAACTGAATGGTCTTGAAGATGCAAAAGACGATACTTTCAGACTGGCTCAGTAGCGATCACAAATGAAGTAGACATGGCGAAAGAAAAACAACCGAACAGGGTTTTTGAAAATGAAACAGGTGTACAGGGGCAATACCGTAACTGGTTCCTTGATTATGCCTCCTATGTAATATTGGAGCGGGCAATTCCAGCCATTGAAGACGGCTTAAAACCGGGTCAGCGCAGGATTTTACATGCCATGAAGGAAATGGATGATGGCCGTTTTAATAAAGTGGCCAATATCATCGGTCAGAGTATGCAGTACCATCCGCATGGTGATGCAAGTATTGGTGATGCACTCGTGAACCTCGGACAAAAAGATTTACTGATTGAGACACAGGGTAACTGGGGCGATGTTAGAACAGGTGATGAAGCAGCCGCCTCAAGGTATATAGAAGCGCGTTTGTCGAAATTTGCATTGGATGTGGCTTTCAATCCCAAAACCACCAAATGGCAGTTGAGCTATGATGGACGAAAGAATGAACCGGTAACACTGCCCATGAAATTTCCACTGCTGCTGGCACAGGGGGCAGATGGTATCGCTGTAGGATTATCCACCAAATTGTTACCCCATAATTTCTGTGAACTCATTGATGCATCCATCAAATACCTCAAGGGAAAACGCTTTGAAATCTTTCCTGATTTCCAGACAGGGGGTATGATTGATGTGGCCAATTACAACGAAGGAAAAAGAGGCGGTAAGGTAAGGGTAAGGGCACATATTGAAGAACTGGATAAGAAAACACTGATTATAAAAGATGTGCCTTATGGCGTAACTACTACCCAGTTAATGGAAAGTATTACCAAGGCAAATGATCAGGGGAAAATCAAAATCAAAAAAGTAACGGATGTAACGGCTAAAGATGTAGAAATACATATTGACCTTGCCGCTGGTATTTCACCCGATATTACCATCGACGCACTCTATGCCTTTACCGATTGTGAAGTAAGTATTTCACCCAATGCCTGTGTAATTGTGGATCATAAACCACAATTCATGGGCGTACATGAACTACTGAAAGTATCAGTAGATCATACCAAAGAATTACTCAAAAGAGAGCTGGAGATTAAGCTGGGTGAACTGGAAGATAAATGGCATTATACTTCATTGGAGAAGATATTCTTTGAAGAAAAAATATACAAGGAGCTTGAGCAAAAACATGCTACCTGGGATGCGGTGATTGAAGCCATTGATAAAGCATTCACACCCTTCAAGAAAAAACTGAAAAGGGCAATTGAAAGAGAAGATATTCTCAAACTCACGGAAAAACCAGTCAGAAGAATTTATCGCCTAGATATCAATGAGCTGAATGAACAGATTAAATCGATAGAAGCAGATATCAAACAGGTTAAATACGACCTTGAACACCTGACCGATTTTGCAGTGGCTTATTTCGAAAACCTGCTAAAAAAATATGGGAAGGGCAGAGACCGTAAAACAGAAATCAAAGAGTTCGATACCATCCAGGTAAAACAGGTAGCCATTGCCAATACCAAATTATACATGAACCGCTCAGAAGGTTTTATTGGTACCGGACTAAAGAAAGATGAGTTTCTCTGTGATTGCTCCGATTACGATGATATCATTGCATTTACCCGTTCTGGTACCATGAAAGTGGTAAAAGTATCTGATAAGGTATTTATTGGAAAGGACATACTTCATGCTGCGGTATTCCAGAAAAATGATGAGCGTACCACTTACAACATGATTTATCTCGACGGAGCCACCGGAACCAGTTATGCCAAAAGGTTTAATGTAACGGGTATCACAAGAGACAAGGAGTATGATCTTACCAAAGGATCGGATAAAAGCAAAGTCCACTACTTTACAGCAAACCTTAACGGGGAAGCTGAAGTGGTGAAAATTGTACTGAGTCCGAATTGTACGGCACGTAATAAAGAATTTGATTTCTATTTTGAAGAACTGGAAATAAAGGGTAGAGGAAGCATGGGTAACCAGGTAACCAAATATCCAATTAAAACGGTAAAGCTGAAAGAAGCAGGTAAAAGCACACTCGCAGGTCGTAAGCTCTGGTTCGATGATAAATTCGGTCGCCTGAACACGGAAGAAAAAGGGCAGTATTTAGGTAGTTTTGAGGATGAAAAATTATTGGTGATTTACCATGATGGAACCTATGAACTTACCGATACAGAAATGACCCAACGTTTTGAACCGGAAAAAATAGCACTGATTGAAAAATTTGATGCTAATAAAATTATTACGGCAGTTTACCTCGACAACGATAAACGTCAATACAATATCAAGCGCTTTAAAATTGAGACCAGTACTTTAAAAACCCAATTCCTTTTTATCAAAGAAGGAGAAGGAAACAGATTGGAAGCAGTTACTACCGAGGATGAACCTATTCTGGGTGTACAAACAGGAAAGGGAACGCAGGTTCGTAAGGCTAAATTTAAAGTGGCCAAAATGGTGGAAGTAATGGGCTGGAAAGCAGTAGGGGCCAAGCTAACTGATTTCAATAAAAGCATTGAAATGGAATGGGAGCAAAAACCCAAAGAAGACAATCCACAGCAGGAGCTGTTTGAATAATGAATGTTGAATAACCAATAATGAATGTCGATGGGAATCCTGCATTTCGATATTCGTCATTGGTTATTCGACATTCTTCTGTTTCTCAACCTGATGGTCGCTGTTTTGTTCAGGTCGCTGGTAAGAATGAGTTCATGTCTTTTTTCTCCGTCATAAATAATCAGTGCTGCAGTATTGGGTGGAACCATACCAAGGTTTTCTGCAAACATGCTTAGCTCATTGTAGGCCCGGGAACTGTCTAAAAGAATTGTTTTCCTGAGTGCTTTGTGATCGAGTTTTATTTTAGGTATCAGTAGTTTTTCATTAAGGTAAACGGATACGGAATCATAATCTATACTACCATTATCATATAGTTCAAGACGTAAGGGGCCACCAGAAACTTCAATTTCTCGAACAAATATTTTTTCCCTTGCATTGAATAAGGTATCCGTTGTTATGGGTAATGCTGTAGTCACGGGTAGCACAGATTGTGCTGAAAGCGTGTCTTTGCCGGGTTCATCTTCATTTTCATCTGTTGTGGCTACGAGGTTGATAGGTGCTGAAAGGGTATCAGTAGAATACCTGAATCGGAACTGAATGGCCGGTGCTGTATAGCGATGAGCAGCATCGCTTTCAAAAGCGCCATTTAATATCGATTCTGTGCGGTTGACAATGAGGGTGAAATTCCCTGTAAGTATACAATCGATTCCATTTTTAGTGCTACGTGACAGGTAGTAGATAAATGGCAATGGTTTAAAGCTGAGTTGTCTGCTTTGGCTGTTGAACGTACCATTAACAGGCAATTTAAACAGGCTATCACGAAAATAATATTGCAGTTCACCGGTAACTGTTTTGCCTTTTTGTTTCAAAATCAATTCGGCCAGATAAGCGCTGTGTTCACCCGGAACAGCCACTTTGCCTGCCCCAAACCAATGTCCGTTTACCTGTTGTGCCCATACAGACTGTTGCCAGCCGGACAATAAAAATATGACCGCTATTAGGGGGTTGATCCGCTTCATTGGCCGCAAAATATTTAAAGCATTTGAAGGGGCTTCTTTAAAGTTGCTAACAGTAGTGGAAAGGGCTATTGCTGCCTAAACCAATAAACTAACCTATTTTTGCCCCTTAAACTGTTTTATGGAGCCAGTGCTGGTAGGCAGATACAATACACTTAAAGTATCAAGAAAAGTAGATTTTGGTTTTTACCTCGATAATGGGGAGGATGGTATCTTGTTGCCTACCCGTTTTGCCCCCAAGGGGTTAAAAATTGGTGATGAGATCACTGTATTCGTGTACCATGATTCAGATAATCGTTTGATAGCTACCACACAAAAAGCCAAAGCCTGTGTGGGGGAAATCGTTAAAATGAAGGCAGTAGCCGTCACCAGGCAAGGCGCTTTTCTCGACTGGGGATTGATGAAAGACCTGTTTGTACCTGCTTCCAAGCAATTGGGCGGTATGCGTGAAGGAGGCGAATACCTGGTGAAACTATACATCGATGAAATGACAGGCAGGGTAGCGGCGACTGAAAAATTAGAACAACTTTTAAATAATGACACATTAACCGTTAAAGAACTCGATCAGGTAGACCTACTGGTGTATCGTAAGTCTGAACTGGGGTATGTAGTCATCATCAATAATATCCACAGTGGTATTATTCATACCAGTGAAATCTTTACGGAGATTGCCATTGGAGATCGTTTGAAAGGTTTTGTGAAGAAAATATTACCCGGTAATAAAATAGATGTAGTGCTCGGTAAACCCGGGTTTCAAAAAGTAGAAGATGAGGCAGGTAAGGTATTAAGGTTGCTCGAAGAGAATAATGGTTACTTGCCATACAATGATAAATCGGCCCCGGAAGACATTTATGAATTCTTTGGTATGAGTAAAAAAACCTTCAAGATGACCACGGGGAATCTGTATAAACAACGAAAGCTGGAGTTTACGCAAACCGGTATTAAATTACTTGAAACGGAAGGTTAATTATAAACCCGGTCAACGTAACGGTTTTTATATCTTTCTAAGAGTTTACTCAATTCATATTTATAATCCTCTTGTGTAGGTAGTAAATCGCCACTTACATAGGAAGAAGTTGTTTGTGTAGTTCCGGTAAGCGAATAGCCATGTCTGCTCAGTGAATCTCTTATGATATCATTAAAAGAATGTTGAGGCCGTTCACGAATGGTTTTGTGAATAACAACAGGATGATAAAACCTGTATTGGATGGCTTTTAGATTTTTGGTATAAACAAACAAGGTAAAATTAAAGGTAGAACTGGCAGTTTCTGTATAACCATCTCCATTTGAAGTGCGGGTAACCATTCCCGGACCTCCTCCTCCCGGGTTTAAAAGCCGAAGGTTTTCTACCATAATATTGATAACAATATCAGGATTTTTAGTGGATAGTTCTTTTCCCTCTTTCAGAAAATGAAATACGGATAATAATCTTTGCTGATGGGAATTGCTTAGCCTGATTTTTCTGGAAGGCTGATTATAGATGGTCAGGTAGAAATCATATGTTTTTAACCCTTGAGTTATTTCTCTTACCGTTCTGTAAATAGTTGCAAATGCAGAATCGTCCTGCGCTTTCACCTGCTGGATGAAGGAACCTCCCAAAAGAAACAGCAACAGTAATCTTCTCATCAGTGGTTGTTTGTTTAGTTATCAATCCGGTCTACATAATAATTGATGAACTTATCCAGTAATTTGGATAGGAGTGTTTTATAATCATCTTCATTCATATGAAGTTCACTATACCTTGATAATTTTAATTCTGCGAGTGAAATTGCCTGTGGCTGGGGCTGTAAAGAATAACCTCTTCGACTTATGGAGTCTCTGATTTCATTATATGGGGCACTCATCTGCATTGTTTTTTCATATTCAACCATACCCCCAAGGTTAAACCGCAATTCTTTTTTGTCTTTGGTGTGAATCAGAAAGTTAACCTTATACCTGTATTTAACTTTTGTGATGTATTGATCATAAGTACCTGACCTTCCATTCGGCAGTACTTTGGGGTCGTCTATCTGCTGATCATCAATTAAAATACCGATGATAAAATCAGGTTGAACAAAGTCAATCTTTTTATTACGCTTTAAAAAGTGATACACTTTTGATAAACGTTGCTGATAGGCCCCGGTGAGTCTTATTTTATTGGAAGATCCATATGGAACCAGGTATAATGCATAGCTTGGTAAAGCATCTGTGATCTCGCGAAATGTCTTATAATTTTCAACGAAAACAGGATCGGGTTCCTGGGCATTGGCTTTTGGGATACTGATAATCAGGATAAGCAGTATTCCGATAAAGGGTTTAATCAGGGGCATGGCTAAGGTTTCAATAAAAAATATATCAAATCCTGTACCAAAGTGTGATAAAAATAATTAATATCTGACTTTTTCAACCAACCATGTAGTATCGGTAGAACTACTGTTGCCATTTGGTGCTTTAACTGTGGTGGTACCTATATAGTAATTATCGGCTATTTCCCGTACCTCGTAAAAGAGAGTGGTACTGAGGTAAAAATTTTTTTCTTCAGTAGTTTTCGGACCGGAACCACTCAAATAAGTGGCAGCAAAACGACAATTACCCAGCCAGTCTATTTTCCAGTAAGTAGTGTCATTTGTTTGGGTATTGATATCCTGCTGAATACCATCTATTCTGTTAACAATAATATGCACACCCTGTTTCGTATAACTGTGAAACTGCCCTTTTTTTAATTGCGTACAATCCGGGGGAGTAGCCATAAAACCCATCCATACCATACCCGTGGTGAGTAGCAATAAAAACCTAACCAATTTCTTACTAGTCATAGTCACTGATCTTTATACTAAGATAAGCCTGTTTTATACTTGCATCAATGCTAATCTGTGAATCTGTGGCTAACAGATAAGCCACAGATTCACAGATTATGACTAAAAACAATGGATGCTAACAATCGTTAGCATGATTGCTTTATATTTGCATTTCAAAATCTAAAAATGGCAACAAAGACTGTATATATCGTATCGGCTGTTCGCACGCCCATGGGTTCATTCGGAGGTAGTTTAAAAGATTTTACTGCACCACAGCTCGGTGCCATTGCTATAAAGGCGGCGGTAGAAAGAGCGGGTATTCAGCCTGCCGATGTACAGGAAGTATTAATGGGCTGTGTAATACAAGCCAATACAGGTCAGGCTCCGGCCAGACAAGCGGCAAAATTTGCCGGCCTGCCAGACAGCACAATTTGTACCACAGTGAATAAAGTATGTGCCAGTGGCATGAAAGCCATTGCACAGGGAGCTCAGGCTATTTTACTGGGTGATGCAGATATCATTGTTGCAGGTGGAATGGAAAGTATGAGTAATGTACCTTTCTATTCACCCAACCTTCGCTGGGGTAATAAATATGGTAATGTGCAAATGATTGACGGATTGGCAAAAGACGGACTTACCGATGTGTACCATAATTATGCAATGGGAAATGCGGCAGAGCTTTGTGCCAAAGAGTGTAATATTACCCGTGAAGAACAGGATGCATTTGCTATTGAAAGTTATACAAGAAGCCAGTCCGCCTGGAACAATGGACATTTTGATGCAGAAGTTGTACCTGTACCTATTCCACAGCGCAAAGGCGACCCTGTTTTATTTGCGAAAGATGAAGATGCTTTCAATGTAAAATTTGATAAGATACCCGAGCTGAAACCTGCATTTATAAAAGACGGAACCGTAACAGCTGCCAACGCATCTACGATGAATGATGGTGCAGCAGCAGTGGTATTAATGAGTAAAGAAAAAGCAGAAGCATTAGGTATTCAACCACTCGCAATTATCCGTAGCTATGCCGATGCAGAGCAGGCTCCCGAATGGTTCACCACTACACCATCGCTGGCGGTTCCCAAGGCAGTAGCCAAGGCCGGACTCTCAATGAATGATATTGATTTTGTTGAACTGAATGAAGCATTCTCTGTGGTAGGTATTGCGAATATGCAAAAGATGCAGCTGGATCCTGCTAAAGTAAATGTTCATGGTGGCGCTGTTTCACTGGGTCATCCGCTGGGTTGCAGTGGGGCAAGAATCATTGTAACACTGATCCATGTACTGAAACAACATGCAGGTAAAATAGGCGCAGCCGGTATTTGTAATGGTGGTGGTGGAGCCAGTGCAATGGTCATTGAAAATGTACCGGCATAATACTCATGAGCGAACTGATCATCCGGCAGGCTTCTGAAGCAGATGCAGCTTTAATAGCTGAGATTAGCCGGGAAACTTTCTATGACAGCTTCAGCGAACAAAATACAGCCGAAGACATGCGTCTCTTTCTCGATGGACCATTCAGTACCCAGGCACTGATGGCTGAATGTTACGATGATGCTTGCATTTTCTTTATAGCATACGATAAAGATGAACCTGCAGGCTATATCAAACTGAAAAAAGGAACGCATGCCGATTTACCTGAAAAAGTTACTGCCATTGAAATCTGTCGTTTCTATGCAAGAAAGCAGATGATTGGTAAAGGGGTAGGAAAGGCGATGATGCTGCATGCTATAGAATATGCACAAACCAAATTATTCAACATCATCTGGCTCGGCGTTTGGGAACACAATAAACGCGCCATCGACTTTTACACAAGCTTTGGTTTTAAAAAATTTTCCGAACACGATTTTGTTCTGGGCAAAGATGTACAAAGAGACTGGCTGATGATGAGGAAGACGAGTGAGTAGTGAGTAGTCAGTAGTGAGTAATCACTACTCAGGAGAGACGGCGTTATGATATAAATAATGCAGTATTTTCAAAACACTCACTACTCACTACTGACTACTCACTATTCACAGCCTGCTAATCCCCACCCGTTCTTGCAAATACTGTTGCTTCCGGACGCATTGCAACATACAGTCTGCCAGATCACCCGCAGCTATCTGGTAATGATTGGGTTTGGGCGGATAGTTTGCTGCACTAATATATTGCCTGTTACCAGGTTGATCGAGGATATCGGGAGAACAAACAAAAGTCCATACAAGATCAGATGCCTCCAATGCGCGAAAGGCAGCCAAATGTTCAAGTCCAACGGGCTTGTATTCTTCAGGATAGTCAGCTTGTTCAATTAATAATTCACCATCCTGTTCAGCTGCGTTTAAAATACCCATACCTCCCAATGCCACAATACGTTTTACGCCGGCTTTTTTCATCTGAGCAATAATATTTTTCATGCCCAGACTTCTTGTGTGGTCTGTGCCATCGAAAGCGCCTCCTAATGCAGACAGCACAGCATCTGTGCCCTTAACGGCTTCATATACATCAGTTGCATCAAATACATAGCCTTTAATGGCCACCAGGTTTTCATTGGCTGCATCTTTATCAATGAGCGATTCAATGGAACGACCAAAAGCCCTTACGGTATAACCCAGGGCTAAAGCCTGCGATACTATCTGTTTACCTACCTGTCCGGTGGCACCAAATACAGTAATAGTCATGAAGCTGTGTTTTCAGCAATTTACTGAATGTAACATCATTAAAAGCAAAAGGAAAATTACAGGGCGGCCTGTTCAGCAATTTCATCCATATTAATGCCCTGGTGGCTTTCGTCATATACGCATTCGCCATTTTTAATCAACAGAATTTGCGGAGATTCATGATACACTGAAAAATCTTCTGCAACCTGGTTCGAAACTGGTCGGTAAGTCAGTAAGTCCAGGTAATAAAAATCGATATGGGGAGGTATTTCACTTCTTTCCAATCTGCTGAGTACCATGGAGCTGATACTACAGCGGGTGCTGTGTTTGAAAATAACCTGCGGATGCTCGTAAGAAGCGGTTTTGATAGTGGCTAATTGTTCAACTGAACTTAAGGTTTTCCAATTCATCTAATTTGTCGGGCGGTCTATAAACTAATCAATTCTTATAAAGTCAGGGTTTGAAATAACGGGGGTTTGTAGTAGGGCAACCTCTGCTTTTTGAAGAGGTGCAAGAGCTAACCAATGCAGCGCTGATCAAAAGTAGGAGCATAAAGGCGGTTATCTTTTTCATGTGTGTGGTATTAAGTTGGCGTTTTGACTGTATTTTGCGCTGTAACGAAGATACTGATTTAAGTGAAATTGTTGCTTCTGGTACAGTTTCAGATACGTTAATTAGTATAAAACGGTTGAAATCAATCAATTATTATGAGGGTTCACTTTATTTCAATAGGTGGTAGCGTAATGCATCAGTTGGCGATTGCGCTACATAAAAAAGGTTACGAGGTTACCGGAACGGATGACGAAATCTTTGAACCGGCCAAATCGAACCTGCTTGAGCAGGGGTTACTGCCATCTGTTATTGGCTGGCAACCCGACCTGATAGTGCCTGATCTGGATGCTGTTATCCTTGGCATGCATGCCAAACAGGATAATCCTGAACTGCAGAAAGCGGTTGCACTCGGACTGAAAATTTATTCTTTCCCTGAATATATTTACCACGAAAGCCAACATAAAACCCGAGTGGTAGTGGGAGGAAGCCATGGCAAAACTACTACCACGAGCATGATCATGCATGTGCTGAAACGTACAGAACAGGCATTTGATTACTTGGTGGGCGCAAGGGTAGAGGGCTTCAGTCAGTCGGTAAATATTACAGATGCACCTGTAATTGTTTGTGAAGGAGATGAATATCCGGCCAGTGCCATAGAACGAAAACCCAAATTTCATTTTCTCTATCCGCATGTAGCCATTTTAACAGGTATTGCCTGGGATCATATCAATGTGTTCCCAACTTTTGATTTCTACCTGGAGCAGTTTACCATTTTTATTAACAGAATAGAAAAGGGGGGACTACTCATCTACAATGCATCAGATCCCGTATTGAATGAGCTGGTAACAAAAAACGCAAGAAATGATATTCGCTATCAGCCCTACAATATTCCGGAACATGAAATTATACAAGGACTTACTACTGTAACCATTGATGGGGTAAAAGGAACACTGAAAGTTTTCGGGAACCATAACCTGATGAATCTTTATGCTGCATATTATGCCTGCAAGGAACTGGGTATAAATGCTGACAGCTTTATTGCTGCGATTGCCGATTTTACAGGAGCAGCCAAAAGACTCGAATTAATGGCCTCTTCAGCTGACTGTACCATGTACCGCGATTTTGCACATGCACCCAGCAAGGTAAAAGCAACGATTGACGCAGTTAAACACCAGTTTCCGGAACGTAAACTGATTGCTGTGCTGGAACTACACACTTATAGCAGCCTCAATGAAGCATTTATGCAGGAATACAATGGTGCGCTGGAACAGGCGGATGAAGCAGTTGTATTTTACTCTAAACATGCACTGGAATTAAAACGACTACCCGATTTGCCCGCAGCGGCAGTTGAAGCCGGGTTTAATAAAAAAGGGTTGATTGTTTTTACAGAGCGTCAGGCTTTATACGACTGGTTAGTAACCAGAAATTATAATCAGTCCAGCCTTCTCCTGATGAGCAGTGGTAATTACGACGGACTGGATATTCCATTACTTGCAGGTCAGCTCATGGAACAACACTTAAAAACAGGAATTAACAATTAAAGTATTTACTTCGTAACATGAAATTGCAACTCAGTCGTCCACTTGCTTTTATTGACCTTGAAACAACCGGTATAAATATCAGTATTGACAGGATCGTAGAAATAGCGATCGTGAAGATCAATCCTGATGGCACCAAACAGGTAAAACGTAAGCTCATCAATCCACTCATGCCCATTCCCAAAAGCTCGAGTGATATACATGGTATTACGGATGAGATGGTGAAAGATGCACCGAGTTTTAAGCAGGTGGCCAATGAAATCAAACAATTTGTGGAACACTGTGATCTGGGTGGATACAACAGTAACCGTTTTGATATTCCGATGCTTATTGAAGAATTCCTGCGTGTGGGTATTGAATTTTCTGTAGATGGGAAAAAACTGGTAGATGTACAGAAGGTATTTCACATGATGGAACAGCGTACTTTAAGTGCGGCTTACAAATTCTACTGCCAGAAAAACCTCGACGGGGCCCACAGCGCTGAAACAGATGCTACAGCCACCTGGGAAGTGCTGGAAGCACAGGTGGAAAGATATCCGCAGATTGGCGACACCGTAGAAAGTATTGTGAAATTTACCGGAGAAGATGATATTGTTGATTTCGCCCGACGCTTTATCAAAGAAAATGGGGTTGAAGTATTCAATTTCGGAAAACACAAAGGGAAACCCGTAGTCCAGGTCTTAAAAGAAGAACCACAGTATTATGATTGGATGATGAAGGGCGATTTTCCGATGAATACCAAACAGAAACTAACCGAAATACTCAACAGAACCCTGTTAAAAAAAGGATAAGTCTGTATTAAATACCCCGTATTTCCCGCATTTCTTCCCACGAAACAGCGAGCAATCGTTCTGTGTTGTATTTTAGCGGAGCAACCTGTTTCAGCCCTTGGAAAAATTAGTCATCATACCAACCTATAATGAAAAAGATAATATTGCTGCAATTATTGCTGCAGTATTTGAATTGAATGCAGGTTATCATGTACTGGTCATTGATGATGGCTCGCCAGATGGTACAGCCACTATCGTTACATCAATGATGGCTCAGTACCCAGACCAACTCTTTCTTGAAGAAAGAAAAGGTAAGCTCGGATTGGGTACCGCATACATACACGGATTTAAATGGGGCATAACCAAGGACTATGATTTTATTTTTGAAATGGATGCCGATTTTTCCCATAATCCTAATGACCTTGAAAGATTGTACCATGCCTGTAAACAGGAAGGCGCCGACGTTGCTGTGGGTAGCCGTTATGTGCCCGGTGGAAAAACGGAGAACTGGCCATTAGACAGGCAATTGTATTCGAGGGGAGGCGCATTGTACACACGCCTTTTAACATGGATGCCGGTGAACGATCCGACTGCCGGTTTTGTTTGCTATAAACGCCAGGTGCTGGAAGCCATTAACCTGGATGAAATTGAATTCGTGGGTTATGCTTTTCAGATTGAAATGAAATTTGTAGCCTGGAAGCTGGGTTTCAGCATCAAAGAAGTACCCATCACTTTTGTAGACCGTAAAATCGGGGTGAGCAAAATGAGCAAGGGTATTATTAAAGAAGGTGTATTAGGTGTATTGAAAATTCAATGGCACAGTCTTTTCCGTAATTATCGCAAACGGGTGGCCAATCAGGCATAATATTTTCTTCTTATCTCACCACAACTGCTTCTTTCTCTTTAGCTTTAGGAGTATAGATAATCATTTTATGAGAGATGCACTTATTAAACTACATATTTCTGTTTTCCTCGCTGGTTTTACAGGAGTATTGGGTGCACTGATACAACTCAATGAAGGTTTGCTGGTATGGTACCGCATCATGATTACCGTTGTGAGTCTGCTGGCTTTATTACAATTCAAAAAACAGTTTCAGCGGATACCGGCATCTATGGTCTGGAAATTACTGGGCATCGGTACACTCATTGCCTTACACTGGGTATTTTTCTACGGAAGTATTAAAATGGCCAATGTATCTATCGGATTGGTATGTTTTGCTTCTACCGGACTCTTCACGGCTTTGCTAGAACCAGTATTTAATCAGAAAAAATTCAGCACCTGGGATGTAGGACTGGGGCTCATCAGCCTGTTGGGTATTTTATTGATCTTCCAGTTCGATCAGCGTTATCGGGAAGGTATTATTGCCGGTATTATTTCTGCCATCCTTGCTGCCCTGTTTACGGTACTCAACAAAAGACAGGTGAATAAAATAGAACCACGGGTAATGATGGTGTATGAATTAAGTGGCGGTTTGTTATTACTCACACTACTCATGCCCGTTTACCTGCATTATTATCCGGTTGAAACAGTATGGCCTTCTTTATCAGACTGGTTCTGGTTAATTATACTTGGCTGGTTGTGTACGGTACTGGCTATGGATCTGATGTTGCAGGCATTGCAAAAAGTTTCGGCTTTTACACAGAACCTGAGCCTGAACCTGGAACCTGTTTATGGAATAGTGCTTGCTTTTATTTTATTCGGAGAGCAGAAACAGTTGGGTAGCAGTTTTTATATCGGCATATTACTCATTACCGTTTCCGTAGTGTTACAAATGATCAGGGTTGCCAGACAACATCAACAGAAAAAAACAGCTTAATCATTTATTCCTGTCGGGTATTAGATACAATTCTTTGTATCACGGTATCAAGCCTGGCAGCGCTTGCATTGAGGTGTTCGAGGACCTGTAAAATATCGGGGTCATTGGTTTTTTCTGTGTAGAGCATCAGTACATTAATCAGTCCGAGAATATTACTTAACGGGGCCCTTGCTTCATGCGACTGTAAATAGGCGATCTCTCTCATTTTATCGTACTGCTGCAATAATTTCATCTCGGCAGTCTTACGCGCGTCAATATTAGTAATATTCATGGCAACGCCCATCATGTTTCCAGCTTCGTTGTATACAGGATAGTATAAAAACTGGAACCATATGGCATCACCATTGGGTAAGGCAACGGGCCGCTCATTCGTAAGCTTTTCACCAGATAATGCCCTGTTGAAATTCTCCTGAAAAGAATCTCTCAGTTCAGGCATTACATACTCCATGAAATTAGCGCCCACATGCAACTGTGTCAGGAAATATTCTTCTGCCAGTATACCTGCTGTGCGGTTATAATTAAGAATGCGCATATCAGGACTGATCATGATATTTACATCGGTGGTACTGTCGAGAATGGCTTTCAGTTTTATTTCATTGGCCAACAGATCGAGTTGCTGTTTCTTTTGCAGGGAAATATCAATAAAATAACAAATGATGCCTTCCTTCGACGGACTGGCTGAAACGGCAAAATAATAAGATGGTGGCCAGGGTTGTTCAAATGTAATAGTCTGCTCCTGATCAAATGCTTTACGCATGGCGATGGCATAGGGTTGATCGGGAGAGTCAGGAAAAATATCCCAGAAATTTCTGCCAATCATATCATGTCTGCTCAAACCAGTTACCTGCTCAAAAAAACGATTCACCCTGGTAAAGACCCAGTTGCGGTTTAATGCAAAAAAACCATCCTGAACACCATCAAGGTATTCAGTGAACTGATGAGCATAACGCGAAGCTGCAAATTCCTCCAATGGATCGCCACTTAGCAGCACGCCGATTCCCATTATCACCTGTTCTTCTGTGTTACTACATAATTCCCATTGTATGGTATGTGTTTGTTCACCATTGATATAACGAACGGTTACAGAAAATTTGTTATCCGGATACCGATGACAATGCAATAACTGGTGGCGGAAAAATTCAAGATCCGCATAATGAATATGTGAATCTGCTCTCGTGTTCGATATGCCTGATGCTGCGATACCCGTAATAGAAGTGAAACGTTGATTGGTGTAAGTATAATAGCCCGCTTCATTGATGAGCATACAAGAATACAGTTCAGAATGTTCGAGCATTCTAATGACTTGTTGTATACTATGAACTTCAGTATTCATTTCAAATGGCTGCATTTGAAGATTGCGGGGCTTTATAGAGATACCGCACTATCTATAAATATCTGTCATTTTCTTCATATGAGTGAGAATGATGCCTTAAAATGCAATTAATTATTCTTCAACTGGTAAGCTGAGACCGTATTTCTGTAAAAAGTAGGAATATAAATAATCTTACGTTTTGCATCATACCCTAAATCGGCGCTGTTCACTTTATCATTTCTCGTATCAAGTAGGGTAGTTTTATGGCCATTGCCATGAACATAATACACAATACCAGCCCAGCTACTGACAATATATTCCTGCTCTTTTACCATTTCAATACCATCAGTGCTTGGGTCCATGCCATCAGCTAATTTGGAGAGCTGACCATCGCTTGTGAGCTTCAATAAACTGCCTCTGTCGAGTATCAGTAATCCATCTTTAATAACGAGCAGCCCATTGGGTCCCTGTAATTTGTCGACCAATAAAAACACCGTTCCATTTTCTATTTTATGTACTTTGAAAGTCCGGCTATCGGATACATAAACAGTTCCTTTCTGATCAATGCTTATATCATTCAGGAAAACGGCATCCGGTACAGGTATTTTTTCGATGATCACTCCTTTCTTAATATCAATCACCACTACTTCAGTTAAGTCTGACACATAGAGTTTGTTTTTATAAAGACCCATACCTTTTGGCGCATTCAGTCCGCTGATCCATTCTGCTGCTATTATTTTTCCATCCAGGCCAACCTTACCGACAGATCCTTTGCTGTCTTTTCCACCAGGTTGCCCGTCAATATTTGTAACATATAACACTTTGTTGCCTGCGTCAAACAAAACAGATTCTGGCACTTTCAGCAGGCTGTCGGTAGTCCAGATTCTTTCCAGTCTGGGTTCTTGTGCAAACAGGCTAAAGGAGAGAAGCAGGGCAGGAATAAGGATGGATTTTTTCATACAGATCATTTAAGCAAAAATACTCAAACAATGGTTTCATGGCTCAGTTCACCCATTGGTCACTTTCAAGCAAATGCAAGGGCTAAAAGTCAGGGGTTTCTTTATCTTCGGAGCCTACTAAAACTACCGCTATGAAAAAACTCATGCTGGCCCTGTTATTATTGCCGGCGCTTCAGACCCTTGCCCAGAAAAAACCACTGGATCATACTGTTTATGACGGTTGGGAAGCCCTGGGTGAAAGAGTCATCAGTAATAATGGAAAATATGTAGCATATGCCGTAAATCCGCAGGAGGGTGATGGTACCCTTTATATCCAGAGTGTATCGGGCGATTATAAGGTAGTAATACCCCGAGGTTATAGTGTATCCATTACAGAAGATAACCTCTATGCCATCTGTCGTATCAGACCATTTTTTAAAGATACCCGGGATGCAAGAATCAAAAAACGCAGGCCTGATGAAATGCCCAAAGATAGCCTGGCCATTATAGCCCTGGGAAAAACAGAGATCATAAAAGTACCCCGCATAAAAAGTTATAAGATACCCGATGAAACAGGTACCTGGCTGGCTTACCTGCTCGATAAACCATTGCCAGAAACAAATCGTCCGCGTACGCCCGATTCACTCAGCAGGATCAATAACATGTTATCCATGGCCGATAGCCTGATGCGTGTTGCCGACAGTATAAGAAACAAGGCCAATCTCGCAAAAACCAATGGCCTGTCTGTTTTACAACCTGCAAGAACAAATCGTCCGCCTGCCCGACCCGCTGCAGAACCGGTAGAAGAAGGAACAGAACTGGTGATCAGGAATTTAATAACAGGTGAAGAGCGTAGGTTTACACTGGTAAAAGATTATTTTTTCAATAAAACCGGCAGTATTGTACTCATCGAAACAACACGTAAAAACAGTGATGAATCATCGGTAGCCTCACTCATCAAACTGAACCTGCAAAATAATACCAGCACCACCATTTTCAAACGCTTTAATGAAGCCAAAAGCTTCAGGATGGATGAAGCAGGAACACAGGTGGCATTTGTAGCAGAAAGAGACAGCAGCAGCAAAGCACTTCAGAAATTTTACAAACTCTATTATCACAAAGATGGTATGGACAGTGCCCGTTTACTGGCAGATAATAAAACCAAAGGGTTACCTGCCAACTGGACCATCAGCGATAATCCAGGCAGTATTGTGTTTAGTAAATCAGGTAACAGGTTGTTTTTAGGAACATCGCCTATCTGGCCTGTACGCGATACAACGGTTCCTGAAATAGACAGGGTAAGTGTGGATGTATGGCATTATAACGATGATTATATACAGCCTGTACAGTTGAGAAACCTGAATACAGAATTAAGAAGAAGTTATACAGCATATTACGACATGGCTGCTAATCAGGTGGTACAACTGGCCAATGAAAAACTCCGCACTGTTGTTCCTACACAGGAAGGTGATGGTGCTGTGTTTTATGGCGTATCTGATTATGGAAAACGTATTGCCACTCAATGGCAGGGTTTTAGTCTGAATGATGTTTATAAAGTAAATCCGCTCACTGGTGTTGCTGAAGTGATCAGGAAAGATTTAAAAGGTGGTAATCTTCAACCATCCTATACAGGAAAATACCTGATGTTCTTCGATGAGAAAAAGCAACAATATTTTGTGTACAATAATAATACACAGCAATTGTACCAGGTGGCGAAAGATATTAAAACTGCTTTAGCAGATGAAGAAAATGATGTACCTGACGATCCGAATCCTTATGGCATCGTAAAATGGTCTGAAGGGGATCAAAATGTGTTTGTGTACGATCGTTACGATATCTGGCAGGTAGATCCAGAAGGAAAAGCTGCATCGGTATGTCTTACAGCCGGCCGCAAGGATAAAACCACTTATCGCTATGTAAATACAGATCAGGAAGAAAGATTTATCAAAGCCGGACAAACATTATTACTCCGTTTGTTTGATGAACGTGATAAGAGTTCTGGACTGGCTACCCTTAACCTGTTTAATAAGGGATTCAAATTAGTATTCAAAGAGAAAATGGCCGTAAGTCCTGCCATACAAAAAGCGAAAGATGCTGATGTATTAACGTATAGCAAGGAAACGTATCAGCAGTCGCCCAATTTATATGTACAGTCATTAGATGGTTCGGCCACACAGTTGTCAAATACCAATCCACAGCAGTCGGCCTACAACTGGGGAACAGCAGAGCTCTTTAAATGGAAAGCATATACCGGCAAAGAAGCAGAAGGTATTGTATATAAGCCCGAAGATTTCGACCCGAAAAAGAAATACCCGATGATCGTGTATTTCTATGAAAGAAGTAGTCAGGGTTTATATGGTTATAATGCACCATCACCCACACCATCAAGACTCAATATTTCATTTTTCGTGAGTAGGGGGTATGTGGTATTTGTTCCGGATATCTGGTACAAAAAGGGTTATCCCGGACAAGGCGCATATGATTATATCTTAAGTGGTACAAGGGCAGTGGTAAAACAGGGTTATGTAGACAGTACCAAATTAGGTTTACAGGGACAAAGCTGGGGCGGTTACCAGATTGCACACCTGATTACAAGAACCAATTTATATGCAGCTGCATGGGCAGGGGCACCGGGGGTTAATATGACAAGTGCTTATGGCGGGATACGTTGGGGAACGGGTTTAAACAGACAGTTCCAGTATGAAAAATCACAGAGCCGTATTGGAGCAACATTATGGGAAAAACCTAACCTGTATATTGAAAACTCACCACTGTTTCAATTACCTAAAGTAACCACACCATTGGTTATTATGTCTAACGATGCAGATGATGCTGTGCCCTGGTATCAGGGAATTGAATATTATACTGCTATGCGCAGACTGGGTAAAAAAGTATGGTTGTTGAATTACAATAATGAAGCCCATAATCTGGTAGAAAGAAGAAACAGAAAAGATATCCAGATCCGTGAGCAGCAATTCTTCGATTATCTCCTCAAAGGCGACAAACCCGCCAAATGGATCACCGAAGGGGTACCAGCCACGATGAAAGGAAAAGATATGGGGTTGGGATATTAAGCAGATAGCTGATGTCTGATGTAGGATATCTGATATTATTAAATCAGACATCCTACATCAGACATCAGCTATTTTCTTCAACACATCATCGTACTAATATACCTCACCAGGCTTCTTTTGGCGATGGGAAGAAGGGTTTCTTCGAGGGGGATGCTGAGTTCTGTTTCAAGGGCATATACGGCAGGATTGGGTAAGTCGGAACGGTTGCGGATGAGTTCTGCTTTTATATTCTGGTAAGAGTTGGCAAAATTTCTTTGCCATACATCTACAAATTCTGTTTTAATACTCCTGTATTTCTCATCATGCTTTTCGAAAATACTTAACCTGTACTGGTATACCCAGGTGTTTCGGCAGGCACCTTCACAAAGCAGGAAATAGCCTTCATTATGGTCTAGTGGCACAATACCAATGGGTTCTATGCTGAGTTTGTTTTCAATGAATTCGTAAATCTCAGTACCGCTGGTAATGGTTCTTTTCATATTAGAAGATGCATATTGAATAATGTCTTCCAACTCCTGCATCAGTTCATCATCTTCCACCATGGATTCATAGAGCAGCTGTAATTTTTCAATTTGTATACCGGTAAGTCTTTTAGGGAATTGCTCCTGGAGGTATTGCTTATTTTCTTTGAAAGCAATGATGTTGTTGTAATGGAAAATAACATCGGCCAGTTGCGGATATAATTTGTTTTGGCAGAAATAATGATTGATCTCTTTCAGGTAAGCCAGCAGGGTATATTTTTTCAATTCAAAATCAATATAACCATCTGCAAACCATGTTTGTGATAGGGTCTTCATACTGATCCTTTTTGTTACCATAATTTACAAAGACTTGAAAAGAAAAAGATGATTTGTTTATTAACAGGGTGTGAAAATCGGTTGCAGAAGTCCGAAAGTCAGGAAGACGGAAAGTCCGAAAGACAGTCATTACTTTGTAAATGGTATTATTCAGCTTTTCTTTCTTCCCAACTTTCGGACTCTGTACAAAAAAAAGCCCGCCACAAAGGGCGGGCCATATGCGCTATGCTATATGATTAGCATTTTTTTGTGCAGCTGGCAGGCTTGCAAGGTTTGGTACAATCCTTTTTATCCTTACAAACCTTTTGAGTGCAATCTGTTTTGGTTGTTTTTTTTGTTTCAGTTTTCTTGTTATCTGAAGCTATAGCCATGCCAGTGATCAGCGTAAAAGCGATCATGGCCATCATTGTTTTTTTCATTTGATGGTAATTAAGTGTGTGTAAAATGAGGTTATACGATGTCAAATGAGCACAACTTCGGGAGGCTGCCAGCAGTCTGTTGAATAACCTGAAACAGGCTTTTCTGTATATCGGGGGTTTGATTTTTTAGCGGAGGATAACCAATAGCTCTTATAAGATGGTTCTTCAACAGGTAAATACTGGCATACAAAACAACAGGCAGAAGTATTACATCTTGTGGTGGTATCGCAGTTCTTATTTGCTGTTTCTTTGGAAGGCGCTTCTTTGCCGCATTCTTTGTTACAAGTTGCTTCCTGGTTGCAGGTATCAACAGTTGCTATATTCATCATCACCAGTGGCTTGACGGTAAATAGTCCACTCAGCAGTATGAATATGAGAGCCACTGTTTTCATGGATGCTAAGGTAGAAAACAGGGAACGGCAGCAAAACCGTTCATCAAAAACAACAAATACTTACAGGTATTGGAACCACTGACGGTTAGGATCCCATTTCTCAAATTCTTTGGCTACTTCTGTAAGGAAGCTGGCTCCGATGCTGCCATCCACGATCCGGTGATCGTAACTTAATGACAGATACATCATATGTCTGATGCCAATAGTATCACCATCATTGGTTTCTATTACCATCGGGCGTTTTTTAATGGCACCTACTGCGAGGATAGCAACCTGTGGTTGTGAAATAATGGGCGTACCCATAAGACTGCCAAATGTACCAACATTGGTAAGTGTGAAAGTGCCGCCGGTAGTATCATCCGGTTTCAGGCGATTGTTACGGGCAGCATCTGCCAGTCCGTTAACTGCCTTGCTTAAACCAACAATATTCAGTTGATTGGCGCCTTTAATCACCGGCACAATCAGGTTGCCCGATGGTAGGGCAGTGGCCATACCAATATTGATATCTTTTTTAATGATTACTTTATCACCTTCCACAGAACAGTTAACCAGGGGATAACGTTCTATCACCCGTGCAATACATTCCACAAACATGGGGGTGAAAGTGAGTTTCGTGCCTTCTCTTTTTTCAAATTCTCCTTTTACTTTCTCACGCCATTGAACCATATGTGTAACATCGGCTTCAGCAAAACTGGTAACATGCGGACTGGTATGCTTGCTGTCTACCATGTGTTTGGCTATCAGCTTGCGCATCCTGTCCATCTCCATGATTTCAGTCTGGCCATTTACCACCACCGATGCAGGGTCACTTAATTTGCCGTTCGATATTTGTATACTAACTGTTGCCGTTTCTGCAGCCTGCTCAGTTGTTTTAACCGTAACAGACTCAAATCTTGGTGCCGCCTGAAGAGGAGCAGCAACAGGAGAAGGAGCCGTTGCGGGTACTTTTCCTGATTTTTTATCGGCTACATAATTCAGAATATCTTTTTTGCTTACTCTTCCGTCGATGCCGGTGCCGGGAATTCTTTCCAGTTCACTCAGGCTGATTCCTTCACTGTTGGCAATATTCAATACAAGTGGGGAATAGAAACGGTTGGTAGCGGGTTTGTCGAGTAACTCAACACTGGTTGCAGCCGGTACAAAAGGTACTTCAGGCGCAACTGTTTCTACTGTTACCTCTGGTAGAGTGGATGGTTGAGGCTCGGCTGCGGGTGGGGCAGGTTCAACAACGGAAACAATAATTTCTTCTTTTATTACAGGAACCGGAGCAGGTTCTGCTGGAGCAGTGGTATCGGCAACTGTGCTGTCGGAGGCCGTATTAATCCTTGCGATAACCGTACCGATGGGTACCACATCGTTCACATTGAATAATATCTCAGATATAATACCTTCAGCGGTAGAAGGCACTTCACTATCAACTTTATCCGTGGCAATGTCCAATATAGTCTCATCCATTTTCACATGGTCGCCTACCTTTTTATTCCATTTAAGGATGGTAGCTTCCATGATACTCTCGCCCAGCTTGGGCATCACCAGTTCAGCAATTGCCATACAATTCGTAGTGTTTAAAATAATGATCAATAACCTTCCTAAGCCTCTTATATCCCTTCCTGAAACTTACGCCCGTTTGTTTTCGGGGGCAATATTAATGAGAAAATAGACAAATTACCCCTGAAAACCGAAAAAACTAATTTGTCTTTATACACACCATTTCCAGATGCAATATAGTCAGGTAATAGCAAACCTATTTATTAAGTGGATACCTCCAGATTCCATGGGTTTAATTACATATTTAGCACCTATTCACGTCAAATAATAAAGGAATGATAAGCAAAGACTGGATTTACGCAAATACAAAGTCTACAGCTTACCCAGTATCAGTTGCCTGAGCAGATTAAGGGCATTGGTAGCGGTTAATTCAATATTTCTGGAACGGTCGAACCGGAACTGAAAAAGTTGTGTCACCGTTTTTTCCGCAGAAGCTACGGCCACCCATACCGAGCCAACTGGTTTGGTGGGTGTTCCACCATCAGGTCCCATAATACCACTTACTGCGATGGCATAATCGGTCTTCATGATATTTCTAGCACTGACCGCCATCTGTCGAACCGTATCTTCACTTACGGCACCAACCGTATTCAGGGTAGCTGCACTAACACCCAATACCGTTTCTTTTATCCGGTTGTCATAACTCACCACGCTACCCATATAGTAGGCCGATGCGCCGGGGTGTTTGGTGATCACATGCGCAATATATCCACCCGTACAACTTTCTGCTGTGGCAAGGGTTTGATTTCTTTCTTTCAATAATTTACCCACCACCAGTTCCATGGGGATATCCTCATCAATCACCAGGTACTCTTTTGTTCTTTCCAGCAACTGATTAAAATAAACGGAGAGTTCCTTTTCCAGTAAAACCGCATCGGATCCTGAAGCCGTTAAACGAAGCCGAACCATACCATAGTTGGGCAGATAGGCCAATTTAATATGAGGTGGAAGTGAGGATTCTATATCTGTAATCATCTCTGCAAGAAAAGATTCACCAATGCCTGCAGTGAGCAGGGTTTTATGACGGATAACACCCCTTGTAAAACGTTTTTCAATCAGCGGCAATACATGATGTTGCATCAGCCATTTCATTTCATGCGGCACCCCGGGCATCGAAACAAAAATCACCCCGTTTTTTTCAAACAGCATACCCGGTGCCGTTCCTTTCTCGTTTTTCAACACCGTACAGGTATCAGGTACTTCAGCCTGCTTCCTGTTTCTTTCTATCATGGGACGTTTAAGCACTTTCTCAAATATCATCGTAACATGTGCCAGCGTATCTTCATCCATCACCATTTTTCCGCCAAAATATTCGCAGAGCAATGGTTTGGTAATATCATCGGCCGTTGGACCCAGTCCACCGGTAATGAGTATAAGTGAAGCTTTCCTGCTCTCTTCATCAAGGGCCTGCCATATATCATCCCATACATCGCCCACGGCCACCCTGTTTTTCACCTGAACACCCAATTTATTTAGTTCCTGGGCTATCCAGGCACTGTTGGTATCAATAACCTGTCCTATCAGTAACTCATCTCCAATCGTAATAATGGATGCAAAAACTTTTTCCATACTTTACAGGTGCTTAATTTTAGTGCAAGGTAAAACGCATTTATGAGAAGACTTGTTTACAGTTGTGTGAGTTTAGTTTTTTTTCTGACAGCTGCTACTGCTCAAACGGTGCAGGAGAAAATACAAAAAGCGGTTCAGCAGTTCCTGAATGATCCTCAAATGCGCTATGGTACACTTGGTTTTTCAGTCATCAACAGCGAAACAGGAGCTGTGGTGTACGAATACAATGGCAATACAGGGCTGGCGCCTGCCAGCTGCCAGAAAACCGTGACCAGTGCCACAGCTTTTGAACTGCTGGGCAAGGATTATACATTTACTACCCAGATTGGTCACGACGGAACAATTGCGAATGGTAAACTCAACGGCAACCTTCATATCACAGGTTCCGGCGATCCTACACTTGGTAGCTGGCGCTATAGCAATACCAGCGATACCTTATTGTTAAAACAGTGGAAAGAAATGATCCGTAAGGCAGGAATTAAAACAATGACAGGTAATATCATTATGCATAGTGACCGGTGGGAGAGTTCCTCGGTTCCCGGTGGATGGCCCTGGGATGATATGGGTAATTATTACGGAGCAGGCACCTATGGTATTAACTGGCGAGAGAACCAATATGATATAGTACTGAAGTCAGGACCCAATACCGGCGACCCGGTACTCATCAGTAAAACCATCCCTAAGCTCCATAACCTGCTTTTCACCAATGAACTCAAAGCAGGCAAAAAGGGTAGTGGTGATAATGCTTATATTTTTTCCGCACCTTACAATGAGAGAGTCTATATCCGGGGTACTATACCACCAGCACAGAAAAGTTTTACCATATCGGGTTCCATGACCGATCCGCAGCAACAACTGGCCTATAGTTTATCGGCCCAACTGGAAACCAATGGAAAACAACCAGGTGTGCGGTTCAAAACAACAGAAGGAAAAATCACTACTCTTCATACTCAGGTATCGCCTGCTTTTGACAGTATCAATTACTGGTTTATGAAAAAAAGTGTAAACCTCTATGGAGAAAGCTTTGTAAAAGCCCTGGCATTTCAGCAAAACGGTTTTGGCGCTACCGAAGACGGACTGGAGATCATGAAAAATTTCTGGAAAGAGAAAGGTATTGATCCTGCGGCACTTAGAATGATTGATGGAAGTGGATTATCACCTCAGAATAGGGTAACCACGAATGCACTGATTAAAGTATTACAGTATGCACGTACACGTGCCTGGTACAGCTATTACTTAGATGCATTTCCTGAATATAATAAAATGAAATTAAAGAGTGGAACTATCGGAGGATCAAAAGGTTTTGTGGGTTATCATACATCAAAAGAAGGCATTCCTTATACCATTGCCATGCTGGTTAACAACTATGATGGTTCGGCCAGTGAAATCGTAAAGAAAATGTTTCTTGTACTCGATGAACTAAAGTAAATTCTTTTCTCCCCTTCTCCCTTTCTCCCTGTTTTAAAACCTCAACCTAAAGGCTGCCTTAAAACAGGCGAAACATTTTTACAGGGAGAAAGGGAGAAGGGGAGTTTGGGATAAGTCGTTTAAATTTACCAGATATGAAAGAACAAAACCTCAGTAACCATACACGTTATGTACCTGTATGGCATTTTTTTGTGGCACCTGCGCTTCTTTGTTTGTTGATTGGCGCTTTTATTAACCTTGCAGATGCTTCAGCAGATAACCTCTATTCAGCCTCACTCATCTGCCTCATCAGCATTGTACTTGGGTTTATTTACTGGTATGTGCGTGCATTTGCACTAAAGGCACAAGACAGGGCTATCAGGGCAGAAGAGCAGTTCCGTCATTTCATATTAACAGGGAAACCTCTGCCGGCAGCACTCAGACTTCGTCAGATTATCGCCTTACGTTTTGCATCAGATGAAGAATTTCCTGCATTGGCCGAAAAAGCGGCGAAGGAAAATATGGGTAATAAGGAAATCAAAGCCTCCATTCAAAACTGGCGCCCCGATTACAGCAGGCTCTGATCCTGAAAATAAGGCAATAGTTTTTTATACATGGCTTCCGGCAGCTTTGCTCTTTTGTTGGTAACACTATCAATAAAGAAAAGGGTTACTGTGCCGGTGGTGAGCAGTTTCTGCTGTTCATTGTATACTTCATGATAAAACCGGATGCTATGATCAGCGGGTAATTCTTTCAACATGGTTTTAATGGTAATCAGGTCATCATAATGGGCAGGTCTTAAAAACCGGGCCTCCATTTCAACCACGGGCATACGAATACCCATTTCTTCCATTTGCTTGTAGGTGAAACCCAGTTCACGAATCCATTCTGCCCTGCCCACTTCAAAAAACTGGGCATAGTTACCATAATACACAATATTCATCTGGTCTGTTTCTGCATAGCGTATTCTTATCGTTGTGCTGTGTGCATACATAGTTATCCTGATTTGTTGACAAACTTACGTCCTTGATCTGTTTTTCCACAAATAGCTGTTAAGCCTTTGCTTACAAAACGCTAATACTACCTTTAAAACAGGTTTTTCGCTTTTCATTAAGAAAGAAACAGAAATCTTTGCCATTAAGCAGTCCGCAATCTATGAACAGATTCCTATCCATAAGTCTGGTTGTCGCAGGTCTGGCGATTCAATCAAACTCCTATGCACAGATCACACAAATACAACAAGACCCCGATGCCGAGTTCAAACAGGCAAAGGAATTATTTCAGAACGACCAGTATGGGCTTGCCTATCCGGTGTTCAAAAAAATATACAGTAATGGCGCACCTGGCAGTAACCTGTCATTGGCAGTGCAGTTAGAATCGAAATACTATTATATTCTCTGTGGACTAAAAATCAATGATTCTACCGCCGCGCCGATGGCCGTTGATTTTACCGAGAAGGAATATGATGTACCACACGTACAGATGATGCGTTTTCACCTGGGCGAATATTATTACCGAAGGAAAATGCTGGCAGAAGCTGTAGCCAGTTACGAAAAAACGAATATCGCTAACCTCAGTAATCGTGAGATAGCCGATATGAAGTTTCACCAGGCTTATGGTTATTTTACCATGACGCAGTTCGATAAAGCCAAACCTCTTTTCAACGCCATCCGTCAGATTCCTGAGGATCCGAATTATATTGATGCAAATTATTATTATGGCTTTATTGCTTTTAATGAAAAAAAGTACAGTGAAGCCATCGCCAGTTTTCAGGTAGCAGAAAAATCACCCGATTACCAGAATGTGGTTCCTTTCTATCTGGCTGAAATCTATTATTTCAATGGAGAAAGAGACAGGGCACTTGAATATGGTGAAGCCGCCTTAAACAAGGGCGGACAATATTATGATCTTCAGTTACGTCAACTGGTAGGACATATATGGTTTGAAAAAAGACAATACCCCAAAGCATTACCCTACCTCGAAAAATATGTGGCAGGTAACCAGAAAGTAAGAAGGGAAGACCTCTATGAATTATCCTATTGCTATTATGAAGCCAAAAACTGGTCCAAATCCATTGAGGGATTCAAACAATTGGGTGGGGGTGAAGATTCACTGGCACAGAACAGCATGTACCTGCTGGCAGATGCGTATCTGAAAACAAATGATAAAATAAATGCCCGAAATGCCTTCCAGTTCTGTGCTGCCAACAACAGTAATGCTTTACAAAAGGAAGTATCCTCCTTTAATTATGCCAAACTTTCTTATGAGTTAGAGTATATGGATGCAGCCCTGAAAGGCTTTCAGTCATTTACTGCTGCTTATCCGGCATCAACCATGTTACAGGAAGCCAGGGAATTATTGGTTAGTACATTAGCTAACACCAGTAATTACAAAGACGGATTGGCATTGTACGAAAGTTTACCGGTGCGGAGTGAAAATGCCATGAAGATTTATCCGCGTTTACTCTATGGCCGCTCAGTGGAATTGATCAACGACCAGCAAATTACACAGGCAGATCCCTTGTTAAGCCGCTTGCTGGAAGTGCCCTATAACAATGCCTTATTATCGCTTGCCCGTTTCTGGAAAGGGGAGATCGCGTATCGTAATGGTAACAATGAATCGGCGATCGCCTATTTCACTGAATACCTGAAGAATCCCATGCCAAACGGAGAAGTGAATACGATGAATGCAAGGTATAACCTGGGTTATGCTTTATTAAAAACAGAAAACTACCCGGCCGCCAAAGAGCAGTTTGACATCATTGCCAAAAATGTGGGTTCGGCATCATCCACCATTGAAAAAGATGCCTACCTGCGACTGGCTGATTGTTATTTTATGGGTAAGGATTACAAACAGGCGTTAAAAATTTATGACCAGGTGATGGCTTTGCAAATGGAAGGTGCAGATTATGCCTTGTTTCAGAAAGCCATTATTGCCGGCGCCATGAACCAGAGTGCCGAGAAACTCAGGTTGCTACAGAGTATCGATACAAAATATCCATCTTCACCCTTTACATCAGATGCTGCACTTGAAATAGCCAATACATATATGGCCGATGAAAATTATGAAGCAGCATTGGTACCATTGAATAAACTGATTAAGAGTAATAAAGCAGCCTCTCTCAAACCAGAAGCATACCTGAAAACAGGTATCGCTTATTTCAACCTCGATAAAAATGAGGAATCGCTTACGCAGTTTAAAACGCTGGTATCTACGTATCCCAATGCACCTGAAACAGATGATGCCATTGAGTATGTGCGTAATTTATTTGTAGAGCGTCAGCAGCCGGGAGAGTTTGCGGCCTTTATGCGGGCCAATGGTAGGCCGGTTACCTATAATGAAGAAGATTCACTCACCTTCAAATCGGCCATGTTGCGTTACGATGTAAAAGACTGGACAGGATCAAAAAACGGATTTAAAGAATACCTCACCAAATTCCCGGACGGGCGTTACCAGATAGAAGCCAATTATTTTACTGCTGAAATTTTTGTAACCGAAAAAGCATTGAAAGAAGCATTGCCCTTTTATGTGGCAGTAGCCGGTAAAGGGGTAAGCACATTCGCAGAAAGAAGTGTTTTGCAGGCAGCCAGGATCTATTATTTTGAAGTGAAGGATTATGAGCAGGCCGAAAAATACTTCACTCAGTTAAAACCCATCGCCACACAGCAGGAGAATAAACTGGAAGCCATGCGGGGTTTATTGCGCTGCCAGTTCAGGGCACAGAAATGGGCAGACGCAGCACCCAATGCGCAGGAACTGCTGAAAGAAACAGGTATTGCCACCGACGATAAAATGATGGCCAGCTTGGTCGTGGCTAAAAATCACCAGCTCAATAAAGAGCCTGATCAGGCTATTGCCGCTTACAAACAGGTGATGGCAACGGGTAAATCGGAGTATGGTGCTGAATCACAATACCGCATCGCAGAAATACTCTTCCAGCAGGATAAACTGGCAGATGCAGAAAAAACGGCCTTTGATGTAATTAAAAAATCAGGCTCCTACGAATACTGGGTAACCAAAAGTTATTTATTACTCGGCGATATTTATTTCAAACAGAAAGACCTGTTTAATGCCGAAGCTACTTTTAAAAGTATCGTTGACAATGGTACTGTTGATGAGCTCAAAAAAGAAGCAGAACAAAAACTGGCACTGGTATTGGCAGAGAAGAATAAAACAAATAAGGTAGAACAAGAATAAATCAGCATACATGATTCATCAAACATATAAAGGCTTTTTACTGGTAGTATTCATATTGTCTGTTGTATCAACCGATGCACAGCGCAGACGTAATACGCGGAAAGCTGCACCTGTAAAAAAAACAGTGGCTGCAAAAGACAATACTGAACAACAGACCAGCCGTGAGGCTTTGGGTGATACATCTGCACCTAAAGTGGTAACTGTAACTTCGGCTTTCAAACCTTCGCTGAAGAATGCCGCAAAAATTAATTTCACTGCAGCTTCACCTTTTATCGATTCGTCCAGAACACCTGTAACTTATACGGTGCCATCACAGAACCTGTTCTTCTCTTATCAGCCTGTACCCATTCGTCCATTGGCCTTGCCTGTAGATACTGGTTTCCACTGGCAGAATGATCATTCCGTAAAAGTAGGGCTGGGTAATTTTAATAGCTTTCTGCTATCCGGAGCGTTCTCTTTTGGAGACGGGGTAAAGAGTAATACCATTGTAACCGCAGATTATCTTACCAATAAGGGAAACCTGTTTGCACAACAGTATGCCAACCTGGGACTGGGCGTATTGTCGGTATTTAATACCAATAATAATAACGAATGGACCACCAAAGCCTGGTATAAAAATACCACACGTTATTTCTATGGGTATGATACATCGGCTTATAGTTATAAAAAAGAATCATTGTTAAGAAGGTTTAATCATGCAGGAATAGAAGTAGGGCTGAGGAATAAAAAACCCAACGCCTTTAATATTACTTATGCACCAAAACTAAGTCTGCATTATTTCAGCGATAATAATTCCAACAAAGAATACAATGCGGTGCTTAATGCACCACTCAAGAAAAAGTTTGGGGAACATTTTGCTATTGATCTTGGTATCACAGCCGATATCGCAAAAACCGATTTTGAAGTATTAGGCATCGGTACGAGATACAAACAAACCAATAACCTGTTTTATGTAAGTCCGTCAGTGGAATATACCAGCAAAGGATTCCGGTTATCAGCAGGTATCAGGCCATCCTGGGATAATGGCAAATATGCCACATTACCTAATATAACGGCAGAAGTAAAAGTGCCGGAAACGCCATTGGTGGCAGAAGCGGGTTGGCATGGGTATTTCAATAAAAATAGTTACCGCAGTATTACAGAATTTAATCCCTGGGTATATACACCTATGCTCATGCTGCTTAATACCAAAGTAATGGAGCAGTATGCAGGTATAAAAGGTGCAGCAGGAAATCATTTAACCTACAGAGCAAGAATATCTTTTCAGCAGATTAACAACCAGCCCGTATTCCCGAATTCAGTGGGTGATGGCAAAACATTCAATGTATTGTATGAATCAACCATGAATGTGGTACAGATACATGGAGAACTGGGGTATACCTTGCAGGAAAAACTTTCATTACTGGCAGGCGCCACATTCCGCCGGTTTTCGAATATGCCATCATATGAACCATGGGGCTTGTTGCCGTTTGAATTGACGGGTTCATTGAAATGGAAAATCCTGAAGGACCTGCAATTAAAAGCGGATGCTTTTTTCTGGGATGGTAGTAAATACCGCAACAGCAGCGTAAATACCTTCAAGCTTAAACCGGTAGCCGATCTGAACCTGGGAGCAGAATTTTCAGTAATGCCCAAACTCAATCTCTGGGTGCAATTGAATAACGTACTCAATAATAAATACCAGCGCTGGAACCAATATGAGGTATTGGGCTTGAATGTTTTGGGCGGAGTTGTATATTCGTTCCGGTAAACCGGAACCATGATACAGCAATTATTGTATAAATACCTTGTTTTAAACGGACAGCTCGGGCTGCCCGATATCGGGTATTTTACAATTCATCGGCAACCCGCTGCTCCAGATGCTGCTGGAAAAGTATTGCTATCACCGGTGCAGCAGGTTCAGTTTGAACCGAAGCCGGTTCAGGCCGATAAGAATCTATTTCTTTTTCTCGCACAGGAAACCGAAGCCGATGAAGTAACTGCCATTGGTCAATTCAATGAATGGGTAAAATCAATCAAAGAAAAACTGTTGCAGCAATCAGTGGCAGAACTGCCATGGATGGGCTTCCTGCGTTTAACCGAAGAGGGGAGTTATCGTTTTGAAGCGATGCCATTGAGCATTGGCCAGCAGTCTGTTGATTTACCAGAAGGACTCGAATGGAAGACCATCAGCATAGAAAATGAACCAACCGACGAAACAAATGATGCGGGCTGGTGGATTTATGCAATCATACTCTTATTATTAGGACTGGCTGCCATTGCCTATCGTTATCTCTAAAGTTTTGAATGGAATGAGCGCATCTCCCGTTAATTATACAAATTGTCCTTTCTGCAACAGTACAGCCATTCATCCCGTATTGGCAGCCAAAGACCATACCGTCAGTCATCAGTCATTTGAAATATGGCATTGTGATGATTGCACAAACCGCTTTACGCAAGCCATTCCTGACCTGCAACATATTGGCCCCTATTACCAATCTGCGGAATACATTTCGCATTCCGATACGGCAAAAGGACTGATCAATCGTCTCTATCACTGGGTGCGTTCCTATACACTGGGAACCAAACGCAGGTTGATTCAAAGGGTGACCGGCTTGCAACAGGGCGCCTTACTTGATATAGGCGCGGGTACCGGAGCCTTTGTTACTACCATGTTACAGGCAGGCTGGAAGGTAACCGGACTTGAGCCCGACAGCATTGCCAGAGAGAATGCCAAAACCAAACATGGTATTGACTTACGTTCAGCAGAAGATATTTATGCATTGCCACCAGCTTCTTTTGATGTGATCACACTCTGGCATGTATTGGAACATGTACATGATCTGCATGGTTATTTTAAACAGTTCAAAACATTATTAAAGCCCGGGGGGAAACTGGTAATTGCGGTACCCAATTATACGAGTAAGGATGCATTAGCCTATGGCCAGAGCTGGGCGGCATGGGATGTGCCCAGGCATCTTTATCATTTTTCACCTGCAGGCATGCAGCAACTGGCACATCTGGAAGGATTTAATGTGCAGTCTATGCACCCGATGTGGTTCGATGCATTTTATGTATCAATGCTGAGTGAACAATATAAAAATGGTCAACCCAATCTAATGGGGGCCCTGTTAACGGGTATTCGCTCAAACATCTCCGCTATTGGTGATAAGCGCAGGTGTAGTTCATTGATCTATGTACTTAGTTGAGTTTGATCTCGTATAAAGCGGGCCATCTTTTACCAGTAATGTAAAAACTGTTGGTAGTGGTATTAAAAGCAATGCCATTTAATACATCTGTATTTTCAGCAATAGGCTGGTTAGTTTTTTGTAAAACGCCGGTTAAGTCAATACGACCTTCAACAACACCTGTTTCGGCATTAATTTTCGCTATCCATTCTCTGCCATATACATTAGCGTAAATACTGCCATTGATAAATTCTAGTTCATTGATAGAATCCAAATAGCCATTATTATCAAAAACGCCCAGTGTTCGTTCAATAGCAAAGGTTTCCGGATTTACAAAATAGATATTACTGGAACCTGTACTTACAATCAATTGTTTGCCGTTATGTGTGAGTCCCCAACCTTCCATATTCCAGTCGAATTCTTTAATCTTTTTAAAAGTAGCCAGCTCGTAAACGAATACTTTATGCTCCTGCCAAGTAAGTTGATAAATTTTGTTATTAAAAATGGTGATGCCTTCCCCAAAATATTCTTTTGCCAGGTCTATTTTCTGTTTTTGTTTGCCTGATATGATATCAACTTTCATCAATCTGCTTTCGCCATTCATGCCTGTACCTTCGTATAATGTATTGTTGTGCCATATTAAACCCTGCGTATAAAAACTGGTATCGTGCGGATAAATTTTTACAATGGAGTAATTGATATTCGCAGGTGTTGGAATAACAGTGGTATTAGCAGTTGTAGTATCAGTCTGCTCATTTTTATGATCACCACAGCTGCTCAATAAAACAACTGCTATCAGCAAGGGAAATAGTTTCATGCGTATAAAATTCAGGCTAAAAATAGGGAATCGTAGATAAATACTATGTTAATAGGTGTTGGAAAGGATGCATCTGTTTGGAATTTTTTAGCCACAGATTCACAGATTGTATTGACTAATCTGTGAATCTGTGGCTAAAAATCAGGAAAGAATATCCGCAGCCACTTTCTGTGCAATCATCGGTGTTAATGCCACTCCCATTCCATTACAGGCTATAGCCAGGTAAGCTCCGTCCTTTACATAACCTGTAAATGGTCGTTTATCTTCTGTAAAACCCATGATACCACTCCATGAATGCTCAATTGTATATTGAATAGCAGGAGACAAGTGTTTTTGCAGAAATGAGACAAGTGTATTTCTGATGATATCGGACCCATTCATATCAGTGGTGTTTTCAGCTTCAAAAGCTGCATTTCTTCCACCACCCAATAAGATACGGTTGCCTAAGTGTCGCCAGTAATAATAACCTTCATCAAAATGAAAAGTACCTTTCATGGGCAGATTTGCAATAGGAGAGGTTAATATAATTTGTCCGCGACCCGGTTCTACCATCGTTTTTTCTATTAACGCATTACTAAAAGCATTGGTACAGAAAATAAGCTTTGTTCCTTTAATGGTCTGCTGGTTTTCACCGATCACTTCAAAACCCTGTTGATTTTTGTGCCATTCTTTTACAGCAAAGCCGGTTAAAATGGTAACACCTTTAGCCTGTAACTCTTGTGTAAGTGTCTGTACCAGCTTGCCACTGTGCAAAGCTGCTTCTGTACTGTTTTCAATCAGCGTATCAAAATGTTGTAAACCTAAATCGCCAAGTTTATTACCTGCATATTTGAAAATGGAGCGATTGTCAGTGATATTTTTTAATAGTTTATTGAGCTGACTGATTCTGTCGTCCAATGCAGGCCAGAACCTGGAGTCCTGGTTGATGCATTCATAGCCACCACAATGCTCAAAACCAATGGTTGCTTCCGGAAAATGTTGTTTGATTTTTTCGATGCCTTTATACCGCATTTCAACTACTTCAAGCATATCATTGATGCCCATGGTTTCCATATCACTCATGAGTTCAGTAGGACTACCAAAACAGGCAAAGCCGGCATTGCGTGTAGATGCCCCAAGTGGGGTGGTACTTTTTTCAAGTAAAGTGATCTGAAGTGAGGGGTTTCTTTGTAAGAGTTCCCATGTGGTCCATAAGCCCATTAAACCAGCACCAACAATGATGATGTCTTTCGGTGCATAAAAATATTCCTGTTCCCAGATTGACAAGCTAATCATTCTCCAAAAATACAATTCTCCCTGTCATCTCCCGTTCTCCTTTTCTCCCTGTTAATAAGACCATCGCAAAAGGTAAGCTTACAATTGGTGAGGATTTTTTAAACAGGGAGAAAAGGAGAAGGGGAGGTTAACTATCGATAATTATACATTAAAACGGAAATGCATTACATCTCCATCTTTCACGATGTATTCTTTTCCTTCAATCCTTAATTTACCATTTTCCCTGCAAGCCGCTTCACTGCCGTATTTCACGAATTCGTCATACGCAATGACTTCTGCTTTGATAAATCCTTTTTCAAAATCGGTATGAATTACACTAGCGGCTTGTGGAGCTTTCCAACCTTTGTGGATGGTCCAGGCCCTTACTTCCTGTACACCGGCAGTAAAGTAGGTGTCCAGGTTCAGGAGTTTATAAGCAGTACGGATTAATCTGTTTAATGCAGGTTCAGTCATTTTATATTCTTCCATGAACATCAGCTTATCTTCTTCCACTTCCATTTCTGCAATCTGTGCTTCAATATTGTTACACATCACAATCATTTCTGCACCTTCTGCATCAGCTACGGCTTTCAGTTGTTCTGAAAATTTATTACCGGTATGCATACTGGCTTCATCTACATTGGCTACATAGAGTACAGGTTTGTCTGTCAGGAGAAAAAGATCGGCTACTGCTGCTTTTTCTTCTTTACTCAATCCCAATGAGTAAATGCTTTTGCCGGTTTCGAGGTGTGCTTTGCAACGGGCGAGTATTTCAAATTCTGCCTTTGCTTTTACATCGGTACCCACACGAGCCATTTTTTCTACACGCTGTATTTTCTTGTCTACACTTTCCAGGTCTTTTAGCTGCAGTTCGGTATCAATAATTTCCTTGTCGCTAACGGGGTTGATGGCACCTTCATCACGTAATACATTCTCATCTTCAAAACAGCGGATCACATGAATAATGGCATCTACTTCCCTGATATTACCTAGGAACTTGTTACCCAATCCTTCACCCTTGCTGGCACCTTTTACCAGTCCGGCAATATCCACAATCTCCATCTGTGTAGGAACAATCCTGTTGGGTACGACTAATTCGGCCAGTTTAGCTAATCTCTCATCAGGCACATCTACCAGACCCACATTGGGTTCAATGGTACAGAAACGATAGTTGCTGGCCTGCGCTTTGGCACTGTTACTAACTGCATTAAAAAGTGTTGATTTTCCAACATTGGGTAAACCTACAATACCTGCTTGTAAAGCCATAGTCCTGTTTTTCGAGCCGCAAATATAGCGTTTTGGGGGGAGATTAGTGAGTAATGAGTAGTGAGTAGTGAGTTGATGATAAAACCAGTCTATTATAAAGTTTCTTACTCATTACTGACTACTCACTACTCACTATTCACTATTTTCACCTCCTAATTCAACGCCATGGCCCTTAACATTGTATGGATCGCATTTTTTGTGATTGCGTTCGTTATTGCACTGTGTAAGTTCATTTTCCTGAATGATACCGATATCTTCAAAACATTGGTAGATGGTATGTTTGATAGTGCCAAAAGTTCGGTGGTAGACGTAGCTTTCCCGCTCACGGGTGCCATGGTCTTTTTCCTGGGCCTTATGAATATTGCTGAAAAAGCGGGCGCCATCAACTGGCTGGCCAGGATACTCAACCCTTTTTTAAAACGCCTGTTCCCTGAAGTACCGGAAAAACACCCGGCCATGGGTCAGATGGTCATGAACTTCAGTGCCAATATGCTCGGCCTCGATAATGCAGCTACTCCTTTTGGTTTAAAAGCGATGGAAGGGCTTCAGTCCATTAATCCCGAAAAAGAAAGAGCTTCGAATGCACAGATCATGTTTCTGGTGTTGCATACAAGCGGACTTACATTGATTCCTTTAACCATCATTTCCTACAGACTGGCAGCGGGTTCTAAAGAAGCAGCCAGTATTTTTATTCCGCTGGTACTGGCCACCATCTGTACTACGCTGGCATCCATTTTTGTAGTAGGTTTCAAACAAAAACTACAATGGGACAAAGTGATGTTTGGCTGGAGCGGTAGTATGTTACTGATTGTTGCATTGATGTTGTATTGGGTACAGGGTATGGCACCGGAACAAAGAGAGGTCTTCAGTAAGATCACGGGTAACCTCTTATTACTGGTGATTGTTGTAACCATTATACTCGGTGCCGTTTGGAAAAAAGTAAATGTATTTGATGCATTTATTGAAGGAGCCAAGGGTGGGTTTGATGTAATCATAAAAATCATTCCGTACCTCGTAGGAATGCTTGTGGCCATCCGTGTTTTCCGCGACAGTGGTGCGTTGGGTTATATGGTGGAAGGCATTACCTGGCTCTTAATGCAGACAGGTGTGAACACCGATTTTACTTCAGCATTACCTGTAGCCATCATGAAACCCTTTAGCGGCAGTGGAGCAAGAGGTTTGATGCTCGATGCCATGCAGGTTCATGGGCCTGATTCTTTTGTAGGTAAACTGGCATCTACTTTTCAGGGATCGGCCGACACCACTTTTTATATCATCGCACTCTATTTTGGAAGTGTGGGCATTAAAAAAGTACGATATGCTATCTGGGCGGGAATGCTGGCAGATATTATTGGGGTGATTATGGCCATTATTATTGGCTACATATTTTTTCATTAAAGAGCTGTGAGCTGCGGGCACAAAATTCTGCTCGTAGCCCGCAGCTCACTGCCCAGACTCCTGAGACTGCAGCAACAAATCCTTCAACTGCTTTACCCCCACAGATGCGGGCGCTTCTATTCTTGTGAGATTCGGAATGGCGCCTGTAATGGGGATATGTTTATCAATGATGTATTTGGGAATATTACGGGGTGCCATGTCGAGTAATCCTGCAGCTGGATAAACTACCAATGAAGTTCCAATCACTACAAAAATATCTGCTGCCGCTGTTATGCGTGCGGCTTCTGTGATCATCGGTACAGGTTCTTCAAACCATACAATATTGGGTCTTAACTGTTCGCCATCTTCGGCTGTATCCCCCAGTTTGATATCGCCACGTATATCATAGACGAGCAATTCATTTTTTTCACTACGCATTTTAAAAATCTCACCATGCAGGTGTAATATTTTACTACTGCCACCACGTTCATGCAGGTCATCAATATTCTGGGTGATGATATGTACGTCATAATAGGCTTCCAGTTCTGCTAAACCTGTATGTGCGGAATTGGGATGTACATTGGCTACATCACGTCTGCGCAGGTTATAGAAATCAAGTACCAGGGAAGGATTTTTTTTCCAGCCCCTGGGGGAGGCCACTTCATAAATATCGTGGCCCTCCCAGAGACCGTCGCTGTCGCGAAAAGTTTTAATACCACTTTCTGCACTGATGCCCGCACCAGTGAGTACAACCAGCTTTGGTTTTATTTTTTCAGTTCCTGTAATCTTCTTCGTTTCCATAAAATAGCTGTCAATATACCCAATAAAATTAAGGGCCATAAACGAATACCAATGAGTGTAATTTCTATCAGAACGTTTCCGCCATCTGCAAAACCATCTTTCAACCTTTTCCAAAATGCATTTGGCTGCTGGGTTTGCGGACTAACAGTAACCAGTGTGAAGTAAGTGAGGTGAATGGTACTATAAGAGGTCTGATGCGACAGATAATTCAGTCTTCCGGAAGCAGATTCCAACTGCTCTTGGATATTGTTTATTTCCTGTTCCACTTTTAATACATCATCCATCTTTTTTGCCTGTTGCAGCAATTGCACATACCGTTCCCTTATTTTTTTTCTAGCTTCTATCCTTGATTTGCTGTCGTACATATCTGATGTTACATCCTCGGTACTGATATTCTTTTGTACCACACGATTGCTGTCTGAACCCAAACTGCCGAGCAGCGATTCGAAATAGGCTACTGGTACTTTAATGGTCATCATGTTTTGTTTTCTATCTTCTGAAAAAGCCAGCTCTTCCGAAGCAATATAAGCGCCATGTCTTTTTAAAGCCGATCTGATGTCCTGATCAAAACGCGCATAGTTGGCTGCTTCAATACTGATGTTAGCAGTTTTGATGAGCTTTTTATCCCAATCCTGAAAACTCGCTGTGCCAGGTGTTTTTTCTTTGGATGATTGATCTGATGAGATCTGATGAGAAGTGTAAGCAGTATCAGCAGCAGCTGGTTCCGTCAATTCCATAGTTTCCGTTGAAGCTTTGGATGTAAGCTGTTTTTCTTCTGCGCTATTACAGGCAATAGATAGCAGTATGGCCAGGCAGGCCATGTAGGTGATGGTCTTCATAAATGTCTTTTTTAATTAGATGTGGTGAAGAAAAAAATGCACAGGCCTGTAACCATAAATACCATTCACGCAGAAAAAGTAACCCTAAGTAATCTGTTAAATCTAAAACTCAGTATTTGCTCCGCGCAAACTCCCTTTCTCCCCTTCTCCCTGTAAAATCGTTCAGCATATTTGCAGCTAAGTTTTGCGAGGAATTTTCACAGGGAGAAGGGTAGAAAGGGAGATAGAACAGAAGATTTTATTTCGTGCCGGAGAGTTCCATGATGATTTTCCATTCCTCGTCTGTAACGGGTTGTACAGACAACCGGCCCAAACGAACCAGGGCCATGTTGGCGAGTCGCTTATCAGTTTTAATTTGGGCAAGACCTACCGGCGTCTTTAACTTTTTAAAAGGAGCAAAGTCAACAGCCGACCAGGTTTCGTCATCGGCAGTAGGGTCGGGGTAAGCTTCTTTAATAACTTTGGCGATGCCGACTATTTCGAGTCCTTCATTGCTATGGTACCAGAAAGCCTGGTCGCCTTTTTTCATGGCACGCAGGTGATTACGGGCGGCATAATTTCTAACGCCATCCCAGAAAGTAGATTTATCTTTTTCAAACTGCTCCCAACTATATTTGAATGGTTCCGATTTTATGAGCCAGTATGCCATACAATTATTTTGTTTGATTTAAAATGAAGCAAGTACATCTGCCAGGTGCAACACTTTCAAACCCGTGCCTTTGTGTTTCATACAACCGTCTATATGCATCAGACAACTCATGTCGGTGCTGATGATGTATTCGGCGCCAGTAGCTGCTGCATGGGTGATTTTCTGATCGGCCATGGCCACACTGATGGGTTCAAATTTCACAGCAAAGCTACCACCGAATCCGCAGCAGGTTTCATTATCGGCCATCTCCACCAGTTCAAGTCCTTTGACGTTTTGTAAGAGTTTACGTGGTTCCTGTTTCAACCCGCATTCACGTAAAGCTGCACAGCTATCGTGATAAGTTACTTTACCGGTAAAGCTGGCGCCAAGGTCTTCTACTTTCAATATATTGACCAGAAAATCAGACAGTTCAACAATGCGTTCACTTATTTTTTTTGCAGCCTGTTGTTGTGAAGAATGTTCATACAGCTTGCTATAATAATTTTTCACAAAACCCACACAACTGGCACTGGGGGCCACTATATAATCTGATCCACTGAAGTCCTGCATAAATTTATTGCACACGTCTTTGGCCTCGCCCCAGAAACCCGCATTAAAAGCAGGCTGACCGCAACAGGTCTGGTTAGGGTTATAATCAACTTCACAACCTGCTTTTTCCAATACTTTTACCATGTTGAAAGCAACGGTAGGATAGAGCTGGTCAATAAAACAGGGTATAAAAATTTGTACGCGCATGTTGCTTTATGACTTGTTATTCATCAATTTTCGGTTCAATGCAATCATTTTAATGGCAGTAATGGCGGCTTCTTCACCTTTATGTCCATGTTTGCCACCTATTCTTTCGATGGCCTGCTGCTCATTATCAACTGTCAATATACCGAAGATAACAGGTGTATCTAATGCAAGGTTCAGTTGTAATACACCATCAGTTACCAGCTTGCATACATAATCAAAATGAGGGGTGTCGCCCCTGATCACCGTGCCCAGGGTAATATAGGCATCTGGCGGGGTCTTGCTGTAGGCATAATGGTTTTTAACTGCAAAAGGAATTTCTACTGCACCGGGTACTACTATACTTGAAACCCTGATTCCCTGTTCCTTAAACACTTTCTTCGCTCCGGCTTCCAGCTTGTTGATGATATGAGCGTTCCATTCGGTTTTAACGATAACAACAAAGGCATCCTTTAGGGTAGGGATGCCTTTGTGTAATGAAGTATTTCCTTTTGTTGCCATTAGTTAGCTCCCAGGTCGTTTTTTTCAATACTTAAACGATAAATATATCTGTCGGCCTGAAAACCTTTATCGGTTTTAGGGAATTTCTCTTTGATTTCTTTGTAAAGAGCCAATGCTTCTTCATTCTTACCTTTTGTTTCTAAGAGCAGTGCCGCGCGAAACAGGTATTCAGCAGAGTTGTTATCATCCTTTTCAAATGTGCTGCCAGCTTTTTTATAATAGCTGATGGCGTCATCTGTTTTGTTCTGCTCTGCATAAGCATCACCCAATGCACCAAAAGCCAGTAACTGAATCTGCTTGGCATCTGTAGAAAACTCTTTCAGGTATTTCACAGCATTGTTGAAATCGCCTAATTTAAGATAGCTAACACCGGCATAGAAATGAGCAAGATTAGCAGCTTTGGTGCCGCTAAAATTTTTGATCACATATAAGGCGCCACGGCTCTGACCATCGCCATTCAAAGCCAGGTTGGCTGAATCCATACGGAAATATTCCTCTGCTTTGAATAAAGCTTCTGCAGCTTTTTCTTCTTTGGGCTTAACGATATACTCTGTGTAACCATACCAGCCGGCAAAGCCAATTACCACAACGGCTACTGCGCCTATGATGATCTTTTGGTACTGCTGCCAGAAACCCTGTGCTTTTGCAAGGGCCTGTTGCTCATTCGTCACTTCATGCTTATCACTCATGGGAAATTAATTATTCAGGTTTATAGGTGTGTTTGAAAAATTAGTCAACAATAAAAGGATAGTTCTGATCAATGTATACATCTTTCAGTACTTCGCTGTCATCGGGCCATGGACTTTCCTCGGCGAATTTTACGCTTTCGTCTACTACGGCGTCAATACGGGCATCAATGGCATTAAGGAACTCTTCTGTAGCAAATCCGTTTTTCAGGATGGTTTTGCGAACCTGTGTAATGGGGTCCTGTTCTTTGTACTCATCTACTTCTTCCTTGGAACGGTATTTCTGTGGATCGGAGATTGAGTGTCCTTTATAACGGTAGGTTTTCATTTCGAGCAGGGTAGGTCCATCACCCTGTCTGGCTCTTTTCACAGCCCTTGCCACACCTTCATGTACCGCTTCTGCAGACATACCATCTACCTTATCAGCAGGCATATCGTAAGCGTCGGCCAGTTTATAGATATCGGTTACGTTACTGGTACGTTCAATAGAAGTACCCATCGCGTAGTTATTATTCTCACAAATAAAGATCACAGGCAGTTTCCAGGTCATAGCCAGGTTAAAAGTCTCATGTAACATACCTTGTCTGGCGGCTCCATCACCAAAATAGCAAAGCACCACATTCTGAGAACCCCTGTATTTTTCAGCAAAAGCCAGTCCGGCACCGGTACCTATCTGGGCACCCACAATACCATGACCACCAAAAAACTTATGTTCCAGGCTAAAGAAGTGCATACTACCACCTTTACCCTTGGCACAGCCGGTAGCTTTACCATAAAGTTCTGCCATACAGGCATTGGCACTTACGCCTTTGGCGAGGGCCAGCCCATGGTCGCGATAAGCAGTAATAAAGGGATCATCCTGCTGGGTGGCGGTCATACATCCGGCGGCAATGGCTTCCTGGCCTATGTAGGCATGAAAGAAACCGCGGATTTTGCCCGCCATTTTATACATTTCCTCTGCTTTCAGTTCAAACTGGCGGATCAGCTGCATCAGCTCATACCAGTACAGATAAGTTTCTTTAGAAAATTTGGTTGGCACTTGGTCAAATTTTGAGGAGCAAATATAGGGGTTATGTGGCAAAAATGAGTTGACCGCCCGGGAGGGTGGGAAATTCAAAAGTCAAAAATCAAAATTCAAAAGTCAAAAGTCAAA